>Ga0265797_10000060_pt1 | contig 244453 bp, 209 predicted proteins | sample P2T30metagenome_FD_192433 | JGI IMG/M metagenome (GOLD analysis project Ga0265797, IMG submission 192433) | Plant litter microbial communities from East Loma Ridge, Irvine, California - P2 T30 | ecosystem: Environmental > Terrestrial > Plant litter > Unclassified | place: USA: California...
TGAAGTGCTTGCCGAAGCCCGGGTCCGCGAGGATCGCCTCCCGCTCGGCGTCGGCGCGGGCGCGCTCCGACGGGGTCCGTTCGAAGGAGAGGGGGAAGGCGGTGGCGGCGGTGCTGCTGGTGGCGGCGGTGCTGCTGGTGGCGGCTGCGTTGCTGGTGGTGGCTGTGCTGCTGGTGGTGGCTGTGCTGCTGGTGGTGCTCATGGGGTCCTTCAGCGGTTCGTGGAGAGGGCGCGGATGACGGCGTCGCCGACCTCCGCGGTGGAACGGGGGGCCGCGTCGCCCGCGGCGCGCGCCGCGAGGTCGGCCGTGACCGCGGCCGTGACGCGCGCGGCGGCCTCGGGCAGGCCCAGGTGGTCGAGCAGGAGCGCGACCGAGAGGATCGCGGCGGTCGGGTCGGCCTTCTGCTGGCCGGCGATGTCGGGCGCGGATCCGTGGACCGGCTCGAACATGCTCGGGAACGCGCCCGTGGGATTCACGTTGCCGGACGCGGCGAGGCCGATGCCACCCGAGATGGCCGCCGCGAGGTCGGTGATGATGTCGCCGAACAGGTTGTCCGAGACGATGACGTCGAAGCGGGACGGGTCGGTGACCAGGAAGATCATGGTCGCGTCGACGTGCAGGTAGTCGACCGCGATGTCCGGGTGCTCGGCGGCGACGCGGTCGACGGTGCGCTGCCAGAGGGATCCGGCGAAGGTCAGCACGTTGGTCTTGTGCACGAGGGTGACGCGCTTGCGGTCGCGCTTCTCCGCGAGCTCGAACGCGAACCGCACGGTGCGCTCCACGCCGTGCGCCGTGTTCACGGACACCTCGGTCGCGATCTCGTGCTCGGAGCCGCGCCGCAGCACGCCGCCGTTGCCGGCGTACGGGCCCTCGGTGCCCTCGCGGACCACGACGAAGTCGACCTCGCCGGGCGCGGCCAGCGGCGACGCGACGCCGGGCAGCAGCGTGGTGGGCCGGAGGTTGACGTAGTGGTCGAACGCGAAGCGGAGCTTGAGCAGCAGGCCGCGCTCGATGATGCCGCCGGCGAGGCGCGCGTCGCGGGGGTCTCCGCCTACGGCGCCGAGGAGGATCGCGTCGTGCTGCGCGAGCGCGGCGAGGTCGGAGTCGGTGAGGATCTCGCCGGTCTCGAGGTAGTGCCCGGCGCCGAACGGGTACTGCGTGGTGTCGAGCGACACGTCCGCGGGGACCGCCTCCCGGAGCACGCGGAGGGCCTCGTGGACGACCTCCGGGCCGATGCCGTCCCCGGGGACGACGGCGAGCGAGATGGTGCGGGGCATGGATCCTCCCGGGCTCGGTGGGTGTCGGGCCAGGTTACCCGCACGCCGCCGGCACCCGCGCGCTACGGTGGACCCACCCGGCCGCCCGGCGGGACCGACAGAAGGACCCCCATGAGCATCGGCCTCGGCATCTTCCTCGTCATCGTCGGCGCGATCCTCGCGTTCGCCGTCGACATCACCGTCCCCGGCGTCGACCTCCGGCTGGTGGGCTACATCCTCATCGGCGGCGGCGCGCTCGTCATCATCATCGGCGTCGCGCTCCTCGCCCGTCGCCGCACGGCCGTCAGCGAGACGCGCACGCGCATCGACCCGGCCACCGGGCAGCGCATCACGCGCAGCGAGCGCTCGGACGACAACGTCGTCTGACCCGCTCCCCGAACGCATCGGGCCCGTCACCTCGTGAGGTGACGGGCCCGACGTGCGTCCAGGACCGGGACGCGGTCAGTCGTGCGAGCTCGCGCGACGGAGGCTCGTGAGCGAGAGGACGATCGCGCCCACCATCAGCACGGCGCCGATGATCGAGGTCGTCACCACGCCGCCGTCGAACGCCGTGTGCGCCGACTCCAGCAGCGCGGCGCCCACGTCGGACGGCACCCGCTCCGCGACCGAGACCGCGCCGCCCAGCGTCTCGCGCGCGGCGCTCGCGTCGCCCTCCGAGAGGCCGGCCGGCAGCACGAGCCCCGTGCGGTAGCTCGCGGTGAGGATGCTGCCGAGCACGGCCGTGCCGAGCACCGCGCCGACCTCGTACGCCGTCTCCGACACCGCCGACGCGGCACCGGCCTTGGCGGGGGGCACGGCGGCGATGATCAGGTCGTTCGAGATGGTCTGCGATGCGCCGATGCCCGCGCCGAGCAGGCAGAACGCGAACACGAGGAGCCCCACCGACGCGCCCTTGCCCGTGGCCGCGAGGATCACGTAGGCGACCGCGGAGAACGCGAGCGCGATCGCGACCACCCGCGAGGGGCGGGCGCGCGCCACGATCGGCACGATCACGAGGCCCGACACGATCACCACGACGGATCCCGGGATGAGCGCGAACCCGGCGGCGAGCGGGTCCAGCCCCGCGACGAGCTGCAGGTGCTGCGTGACGAAGAAGAGGAAGCCGACGAGCGAGACGACGCTCAGCAGGTTGACGAGCACCGCGCCCGTGAAGACGGGCTCGCGGAAGAGCCCCACGTCGAGCATGGGGTTCCGGGCGCGCGCCATGCGCCGCACGAAGAGGATGCCCGCGACCACGCCCACCACGGGCGCCGCGATCGCGAGCGGCGTGACGCCCTCCGTCGCGAAGGTCTTGATCGCGTAGACGATGGGCGCGACGGTCGCGAGCGACAGCACGATCGCGACCACGTCGATCGGCCCCGGCGCCGGGTCCTTCGACTCCGGCACGAGCACGGGCGTGAGGATGAGCAGTGGCAGCATCACCGGCACGGCCACGAGGAACACGGATCCCCACCAGAAGTGCTCGAGCAGCACGCCGCCCACGAGCGGGCCGAGCGCGGATCCGCCGGAGAAGCCCGACGCCCAGATCGCGATGGCGAGGCGGCGCTGCTTGCGGTCGGTGAAGATCGAGCGGAGGAGCGACAGCGTGGAGGGCATGAGCATCGCGCCGAAGAAGCCGAGCGCCGCGCGGGCGGCGATGAGCTGCGACGCGTCGGTCGCGAAGGCGGCCAGCGCCGAGACGACGCCGAAGCCCGCGGCGCCGATCATGAGCAGGCGGCGACGGCCGTAGCGGTCGCCCATGTTGCCCATCGCCACGAGCAGCCCGGCGAGCACGAGCGGGTACGCGTCGATGATCCAGAGCTGGGCGGCGCCCGACGGCTCGAGGTCGCGGGCGATGGACGGCATCGCGAAGCTCAGCACCGTGTTGTCGATGGAGACGAGCAGCACCGGCAGCATGAGCACCACGAGGGCGGCCCACTGTCGTGTTCCGGCGCGGGACGGAGCGGTCACGGGGTCGGATGCGGTGCGGGGCGTGGACATGACGGGGCTTCCTGACGTCGGGAGGCGACGGCGCGGGGCGCGCGGACGGGGCCGCCGGAGCGACCGAGATCACTGTACCGTCCGGTCGGTACAGCGGGCAAGCCGCGGCTACGCTGGGGTCATGCCCGACGCACCGTCCGACCCGCCCGCTCCCGACGCCTCCTTCGCCGCCCCGCCGACCGGCGGCCCCGCGGGCGACTCCCCCGCGACCGGGTCCACCGCGTCGGCGCGCGACCGGATCCTCGACGCGTTCGAGGAGCTGCTCGTGCAGCAGGGCGAGCGCGGCACGACGCTCGAGGCCGTCGCCGCCGCGGCCGGCGTCTCCAAGGGCGGTCTGCTGTACCACTTCGGCGGCAAGGAGGCGCTCGTCGAGGGGCTCCTCGCCCGCATGTCGGCACTCGCCCGCGAGGACGTGGAGCGGCTGCGGCAGGCGGAGCGCGGCCCGGTCGACCGCTGGATCCGCGGCTCGCTCTCGACCGCCACGCCCTTCGACCGCGCCTACGTCGCGACGTCCCGCCTCGCGCAGGGCAACCACCCGCGCGCGCGCGACACGCTCACGCACCTGCAGGAGGAGTGGGCGGCGGTGATCCTCGAGGCCGTCGGCGACCCCGCCGTCGCGCGTGCCGTGCTGCTCATCGGCGACGGGCTCTACTACAACTCCGCGCTGCAGCCGTGGCTGGGCGGATCCGCGCCCGCCGACTCCGCGCTCGACGAGCTCATCCGCGTCGTCGACGACCTGGTGCGGCTCCGCTCGACGCGCGGCTGAGGCGGGGCATCAGCCCGGACGCGCCGCGAGGGCGGCCGCCGCAGCAGCCGCCCTCGCGGTGATGGAACCGACGGGGATCAGTCGGCGATGTCGATCTCGCGCAGCGACGTGGCCTGGATGGCCTTCCGCACGTTCTCCAGCACGCCGTCGGGCACGGGCGAGTCGACGCTCAGCACGCTGAGCGCGCGACCGCCGGCCTCCTGGCGGGCGATCTGCATGCCCGCGATGTTGACCTCCGCGTCGCCGAACTCCTTGCCGTACACCGCGACGATGCCCGGGCGGTCCTCGTACTTCATGACGATGAGGTGGCGGCTGAACGGCACCTCGACGTCATAGCCGTCGATCTCGACGAGTTTCTCGATCTGCTTCGTGCCGGTGAGCGTGCCCGAGACCGACACCTGCGTGCCGTCGGACAGCGCGCCGCGGATGCTGAGCACGTTGCGGTACTCCTCCGAGACCGCGTCCGTGATGAGGCGCACCTCGAGCCCGCGCTGCTCCGCGAGGAGCGGCGCGTTGACGTACGAGACGTTCTCGCTGACGACGTTCGTGAACACGCCCTTGAGCGCCGCGAGCTTGAGCACGCTCACGTCGTAGCCGGCGAGCTCGCCGCGGACGACGACGTCGATGCTCGTGAGCGCCTCGTGCGCGAGACCGGAGAACACCTGGCCGAGCTTCTCCATCAGCGGGATGCCGGGGCGCACGTACGGGTCGATGACGCCGCCGGCGACGTTCACGGCGTCCGGCACGAGCTCGCCGCCGAGCGCCAGGCGCACGCTCTTCGCGACCGACACGCCCGCCTTCTCCTGCGCCTCGTCGGTGGAGGCGCCGAGGTGCGGCGTGACGATGATGTTGTCGAGCTCGAGCAGCGGCGACCCCGTGGGCGGCTCGCTCACGAACACGTCGAGCCCGGCGCCCGCGATGCGCTTCGACTTGAGCGCCGTGTAGAGCGCATCCTCGTCGATGATGCCGCCGCGGCTCGCGTTGACGATGCGCAGGGACGGCTTCGCGAGCGCGAACTGCTCCGTCGAGATGAGGCCCGTGGTGTCGGGCGTCTTGGGGATGTGGATGGTGATGAAGTCGGACGCGGCCATCAGCTCGTCGAGCGGGAGGAGGCGCACGCCGAGCTGCTGCGCGCGGGCCGGCGTGACGTAGGGGTCGTACGCGACGAGCGTGGCGCCGAAGCCCGCGAGGCGCTGGGCCACGAGCGTGCCGATGCGGCCGAGGCCGACGATGCCGATGGTCTTCTCGTAGAGCTCGACGCCCGTGAAGGACGAGCGCTTCCAGAGGCCCTGCTTGAGCGAGGCGCTCGCGTCCGGGATGAATCGCGCGAGCGAGAGGATGTGGCCGATGGCGAGCTCGGCGGCCGAGATGACGTTCGAGGTCGGCGCGTTCACGACCATGACGCCCGCGGTGGTCGCGGCCTTGATGTCGACGTTGTCGAGGCCCACGCCCGCGCGGGCGACGACCTGCAGTCGCGGGGCCGCGGCGATGGCCTCCGCGTCGATCCTGGTCGCGGAGCGCACGAGCACCGCGTCCGCCTCCGCGAGGGCCGCGAGCAGCGCCGGCCGGTCGGTGCCGTCGACGGATCGGACGTCGAAGTCGGGCCCCAGGGCGTCGACGGTGGCGGGCGAGAGTTCTTCGGCGATGAGCACCACGGGCTTGGTCAATGGGGGTCCTTCGGGCTGGGGGCGGCTGGGACCATCACATGCTAGTGGCCCCACAATGGGCGGATGAGCGATGAGACGTGGGCTGCGATCCAGCTCGCCGTGCGGATCCTGCTGGCCCTCGTGTTCGTCGGCATGGGCGTGAACCACTTCGCGCCCAAGGCCGCCCGGGTCATGGCGGAGATCATCCCGCCGTCCTTCCGGCGGCCCGGCGTGCCCTCTCCCCTGGCGCTCGTGTGGTTCACCGGCGTCTGCGAGATCGCCGGCGGCGTGGGCCTCCTCGTCGAGCCCGTCCGCCTCGCGGCGGGCATCGCGCTGGCGGTATTCCTCGTCGCCGTCTTCCCCGCGAACGCCTTCGCGGCGCGCCACCCGGAGCGCTTCGGGCGCATCGCGATACCGCTGGTGCCGCGGCTCGTGGCGCAGGTCGTGCTGATCGCGCTGGTGCTGTTCGCGGGCTGGCCGCTCTAGCGCCCACGTCGTCCGCCGTCCGCCGTCCGACGGGCCGTGCGCCCGCGGTCGATCGCCGGGGCGGGACGGCGTCAGAGCATCGGCACCAGGGTCGCGAGGCCCACCGTGAGCGCGCTCGCGGCGGCGAGGCCCGCGAGCATCACGAGAACGCGCGCGGCGATCGGGCGCCCGCGCGTGGCGCGCGCCGCGACGACGAACGCGACGACGGGCACCAGGATCGCGCCGACGAGCGCCGCCACCGTGCCCCCGCGGAGCGTCCCGCCGAAGGCCGCCGCGATGTCGCGGAAGGCCGTGTACTGGTCGACCGCCTGCCACACGAGGATCCCGTGGGCGATGGCGCCGAGGATCCCGACCACCCAGCCGGCCCGCGTGGGCCGGCCGCGCCGCAAGCGGGCGGCGGCGGGCGCCGGCGACCCGGCCGTCGTGCGCTCGGCGCTCACCGCGTCACCAGCCAGGGCCAGGGGAACAGGATCACGGCGCCGACCGCGAGCACGAGCATGCGGCGGCCGAGGCGCATCCCGCGCCCGGCGGCGACCACGGCCGCCAGCCACAGCACGGGCGCGAGGACGGTGAGCGCCTCGGTGGCCTGGGCCACGGCGACCTGGAACGCGGATCCGGCGTTCGACGGGTTGTCGCGCACGACGAAGAACCAGGCGATGGCCTCGAGTATCGCGACGGCGCCGAAGAACGCCAGCCCGACGACCTCGGGCGACGCCTCGGGCGCGGCCTCGGCCTCGTCGACCAGGCGGCCGCGTGCAGCGGGACCATCCGAGGCGGGCGCGTCGGCTGCGGCGGCGGCACGGCGCGCGACCGTCGCCCCGAGGGCGGATGCGCGACCGGCGTCCGCGTCGCGGGCGTCGGCGGAGGTGCGGCGCGGCTGGGGGCGCTGGGGCTCCGGCGAGCGGGCGAGCGTCGGATCCGCCTCCTCGCCGGCCCAGCTCAGGGCGTCGTCGTCGGGGGTGCGGGGCATCCCCCGATCGTACGGGCTCCGATCCGAGCGCCCGCCGCGTGCGCCCACACCGAGGGCGCGCCCGACGCGCACGATCGGGTCCGCATGCGCGGACGCCCGGTCGCGCGAGGCGACCGGGCGTCCGGTGATGCGGGTGGAGCGTCGGCTAGCGGGCGACCGACCCGTCCGTGTAGTCGTCGTCGGCCTTGTTCCAGGCGAAGAGCTTGCGCAGCTCGCGACCGGTCGACTCGATGGGGTGCTCCTCGCCCTTCTTGCGCAGCTCGAGGAACTCGGGCGCGCCGGCGTCCTGGTCGTCGATGAAGCGCTTCGCGAAGGCACCCGACTGGATGTCCGCGAGGACGGCCTTCATGTTCTCCTTGACGTCCGGCGTGATGACGCGCGGGCCGGAGACGTAGTCCCCGTACTCGGCCGTGTCGGAGATGCTCCAGCGCTGCTTGGCGATGCCGCCCTCCCACATGAGGTCGACGATGAGCTTGAGCTCGTGCAGCACCTCGAAGTACGCGATCTGCGGCTGGTAGCCCGCCTCGATCAGCGTCTCGAAGCCGTACTGGACCAGCTGCGAGGTGCCGCCGCAGAGCACGGCCTGCTCGCCGAACAGGTCGGTCTCGGTCTCCTCGGTGAAGGTGGTGCGGATGGCGCCGGCGCGCAGGCCGCCGATGCCCTTGGCGTACGACCAGGCGAGGTCCCACGCCTTGCCCGACGCGTCGACCTCGACGGCGACGATGACGGGGACGCCGCGGCCGGCCTCGAACTCGCGGCGCACGGTGTGGCCCGGGCCCTTGGGGGCGACGAGGATGACGTCGACGCCCTCGGGCGCCTCGATGTAGCCGAAGCGGATGTTGAAGCCGTGCGCGAAGACGAGCGTCTTGCCCTCGGTGAGGTTGTCGCGGACGCTGTCGGCGTAGAGGCCGCGCTGGTGCTGGTCCGGCGCGAGGATCACGATGACGTCGGCCCAGGCGGACGCGTCGGCGGGCGTCTTGACCGTGAAGCCCTGCTCCTCGGCCTTGGCGCGGCTCGACGAGCCCTCCTTGAGGCCGATGACGACCTCGACGCCGGAGTCGCGCAGGTTGAGCGCGTGCGCGTGGCCCTGCGAGCCGTAGCCGATGACGGCGACCTTGCGACCCTGGATGAGCGAGAGGTCGGCGTCCTTGTCGTAGACGATGTCAGTCACGTGATGGATCTCCTTGTTCTGTCGTCCCCGCGGGTGGTGCGAGGGGCGGTCGTGCCGAGCCGCCTCGCGCTCGCGCGGGGCGTGGGTGGTGGACGTTCGGGTGCGTGCGTCGTGCGGTGCGCGGGGAGCCTAGCGGCTGCCCCGCGGGCGCCGTCGTGCGTTCCCTAGGAGGTGCGGAAGACGCGGTCGGTGATCGACTTCGAGCCGCGCCCCATGGCCAGGAGGCCCGACTGCGCGAGCTCCTTGATGCCGAAGGGCTCGAGCACGCGCAGGAGCGCCTGCACCTTGCCCGAGTCGCCCGTGACCTCGATGATCAGCGCGTCGGTGGCCACGTCGACCACCCGGGCGCGGAAGAGGTTCACGGCCTCGAGCACCTGCGAACGGGTCGAGTTGTCCACGCGCACCTTCACGAGCAGGTGCTCGCGCTCGACGGCCTGCCCGGGATCGAGCTCGACGATCTTGATGACGTTGACGAGCTTGTTGAGCTGCTTGGTCACCTGCTCGAGCGGCAGCGCCTCCACGTCGACGACGACGGTGATGCGCGACAGCCCCTCGATCTCGCTCGCGCCGACCGCGAGCGACTCGATGTTGAAGCCCCGACGGGCGAAGAGCCCGGCGACGCGGGTGAGGAGGCCCGGCTTGTCCTCCACGAGGAGGCTCAGGATGTGGCTCACTTCTCGGTCCTCCCGGTCTCGGCGAGGTCGTCGTCCCAGCTGGGCGCGTGGTCGCGGGCGTACTGGATGGCGCTGTTGCTGAGGCCCTGGGGCACCATCGGCCACACCATGGCGTCGCGGCTGACCACGAAGTCGATGACGACGGGGCGGTCGTTCGTCGCGAGCGCCAGGCGGATCGCGTCGTCCACCTCCTCCGGCTTCGTCACGCGGATGCCGAGGGCGCCGTACGCGTCGGCCATCTTCACGAAGTCGGGGACCATGCGCGTGCCCCCGCCCGTGTTCAGGTCGGTGTTGGAGTAGCGGCCCTCGTAGAAGAGGGTCTGCCACTGCCGCACCATGCCCAGCGAGGAGTTGTTGATGATCGCGACCTTGATGGGGATGTCGTTGATCGTGCAGGTGGCGAGCTCCTGGTTGGTCATCTGGAAGCAGCCGTCGCCGTCGATCGCCCACACGTCGCGGTCGGGCTGGGCGACCTTGGCGCCCATCGCCGCGGGCACCGAGTAGCCCATGGTGCCGGCGCCGCCGGAGTTGAGCCACGAGTTGGGGCGCTCGTACTTGATGAACTGCGCGGCCCACATCTGGTGCTGGCCGACGCCCGAGGCGAAGACGCCCTCGGGTCCCGTGATCTCGCCGATGCGCTGGATGACGTACTGCGGCGCCAGCTGGCCGTCCGCGGGCGGCGTGTACCCGAGCGGGAACTCCTCGCGGAGCCCGTCGAGGTACGTCCACCACTCGGAGATGTCCTGCTCCACGGCGGACGCGGCCTTCGCCTCGCGGAACGCGACGGCGAGGTCGGCGATGACGTCCTTCGCGTCGCCCACGATGGGGACGTCGGCGATGCGGATCTTGGAGATCTCCGCCGGGTCGACGTCGACGTGGACGACCTTCGCGTCCGGCGCGAACAGCGACGCCTTGCCGGTGACGCGGTCGTCGAAGCGCGCGCCGAGCGAGACGAGCAGGTCGGACTCCTGGAGCGCGAGCACCGCCGGCACCGTGCCGTGCATGCCCGGCATGCCGAGCTGCTGCGGGTGCGAGTCCGGGAACGCGCCGCGCGCCATGAGCGTGGTGACGACCGGGGCGCCGACCGCCTCGGCCAGCGCGAGGAGCTCCTCGTGGGCCTTGGCGCGGATCACGCCGCCGCCCACGTAGAGCACGGGCTTCTTCGCCTCGACCAGGAGCTGCGCCGCGGCCTGGATCTGCTTGCCGTGCGCCTTGACGACGGGACGGTAGCCGGGCAGGTCGATCTTCGGCGGCCAGACGAACGGCGCCTCGAGCTGCTGCGCGTCCTTCGTGATGTCGACGAGGACGGGACCCGGGCGGCCCGTGGACGCGATGTGGTACGCCGACGCGATGGTGGCCGGGATGTCCTCGGGCTTGGTGACGAGGAAGCTGTGCTTCGTGATGGGCATCGTGATGCCCACGATGTCGGCCTCCTGGAAGGCGTCGGTGCCCATGAGGGTGGAGAAGACCTGGCCGGTGATCGCGAGGAGCGGCACCGAGTCCATGTAGGCGTCGGCGATGGCGGTCACGAGGTTCGTGGCGCCGGGGCCGGAGGTGGCGATGCAGACGCCGGTGCGGCCGCTCGAGGACGCGTAGCCCTCGGCCGCGTGGCCGGCGCCCTGCTCGTGGCGGACGAGGATGTGGCGCAGCTTCGTCGAGTCCATGAGCGGGTCGTAGGTGGGGAGGATCGCGCCGCCGGGGAGGCCGAAGATGTCGTCGACCCCGAGGAGCTCGAGGGTGCGGACGACGGCCTCGGCGCCCGTGAGGATCTCGTCGCCCTGGTGGGCGGTCGGCGCCTGCGGCGTGGGGGGCGGGGTGGGCAGAGCTGGCATGGGTGCGCGATTCCTGGGAGGTGGTGCGGGAGGTGAGGAGGGGGTCATCCCGTGATGGCGCCCTCGGCGGCCGAGTGCACGAGCTTGGCGTACTTGGCGAGGACTCCGCGCGTGTAGCGCGGCGGGAGAGGGGCCCACCCCTCACGGCGGGCGGCGAGCTCGGCGTCGTCGACCAGTAGGTCGAGCGTGCGAGCGGCGATGTCGACGCGGATCCGGTCTCCATCGCGCACGAAGGCGACGGGACCTGCGTCCACCGCCTCGGGAGCCATGTGGCCGATGCACAGTCCGGTTGTGCCGCCTGAGAATCGACCGTCCGTCAAGAGTAGTACATCCTTGCCGAGGCCGGCGCCCTTGATGGCGCCCGTGATGGCGAGCATCTCGCGCATGCCGGGGCCGCCCTTCGGGCCCTCGTAGCGGATGACGATGACGTCGCCCTTCGAGATGCGACCCTCCGTGAGGGCGTCCATGGCGGCGCGCTCGCGCTCGAAGACGCGGGCCGGTCCCTCGAACACGTCGAGGTCGAAGCCGGCGGTCTTGACGACGGCGCCCTCGGGGGCGAGGGAGCCGTGCAGGACGCTGATGCCGCCCGTGGCGTGGATGGGGTCGTCCATCTTGCGGAGGACCGTGCCGTCGAGGTCCGCGAGGTCCATCGACTCGAGGTTCTCGCGCATGGTGCGGCCGGTGACCGTCATGACGTCACCGTGCAGCAGGCCCGCGTCGAGCAGCGCCTTCATGACGACGGGGACGCCGCCGACGCGGTCGACGTCGTTCATGACGAAGCGGCCGAAGGGCTTGAGGTCGCCGAGGTGCGGCACGCGGTCGGCGATGCGGTTGAAGTCGGAGAGCTGGAGGTCGACCTCGGCCTCGCGCGCGATGGCGAGGAGGTGGAGGACCGCGTTGGTGGACCCGCCGAACGCCATGACGACGGAGATGGCGTTCTCGAACGCCTCCTTCGTCATGATGTCGCGCGCGGTGATGCCCTTCGCGATGAGGTTGACGACGGCCTCGCCGGAGCGGTGCGCGAAGTAGTCGCGGCGGCGGTCCGCGCTCGGCGGGGCGGCGGATCCGGGGAGGCTCATGCCGAGGGCCTCGGCCACGCTCGCCATGGTGTTGGCGGTGTACATGCCGCCGCAGGCGCCCTCGCCCGGGCAGATGGCCTTCTCGATGCGGGTCAGGTCCTCCTGGCTCATCGTCCCGGCCTTGCACGCGCCGACGGCCTCGAAGGCGTCGATGATCGTGACCTCCTTCTCCGTGCCGTCGGAGAGCTTCACCCAGCCGGGGGCGATGGATCCGGCGTAGAGGAACACCGAGGAGAGGTCGAGGCGCGCGGCGGCCATGAGCATGCCGGGGAGGGACTTGTCGCAGCCCGCGAGGAGGACGGATCCGTCGAGGCGCTCGGCCATCATGACGGTCTCGACGCTGTCGGCGATGACCTCGCGCGAGACGAGCGAGAAGTGCATGCCCTCGTGGCCCATCGCGATGCCGTCGCTGACGGAGATGGTGCCGAACTGGAGCGGGTAGCCACCGCCCGCGTGCACGCCCTCCTTGGCGCCCTGCGCGAGGCGGTCGAGGCTGAGGTTGCAGGGCGTGACCTCGTTCCACGAGCTGGCGACGCCGATCTGGGGCTTCTCCCAGTCCTCGTCGCCCATGCCGACGGCGCGGAGCATGCCGCGCGAGGACGTGGCCTCGATCCCGTCGGTGACGTCACGGCTCCGGGGCTTCATGTCGATCTCAGGCATGGGTCGAGCTTAGATCCTCGCGCGGAGCAGTCCCGGCGGGGTGGGGGCGAGCGGATCGCGGCGTCAGCCGATGCCCGGGGGCAGGCGCCCGTCGTCCGGCTCGTCCGCGCGGGCGCCGTGCCCGGGGTCCGCGGGCGAGGCCACGGGGGCCGCCTCGTCGCGGGGACCGGCGCCGCCGGGGACGTGGCCCGCCTCCTCGGCGGCGATGTTCTCGGCGGACCCCACGGGGAGTGTCGAGGCGTCGACCTCGTCCGCGTCGCGCAGCTCCTCGTGGGCCCGGTCGATGGCCTCCTCCAGTTCGTCGACGAGCAGGTCGTCGCGCAGGAAGTGGCGGAGGCGGTAGCCGGCGCGGCCGACCATGTGGGCCGAGATGGGCGCGGTGAGCATCTGGAAGAGGAGGACGGGCACGAGCATCGCGACCGTGCTGAGGCTCCGCGACTGGAGGGCGAGCGCGAGGAGCACGAGGATCACGCCGAGGATCTGCGGCTTGGTCGCCGCGTGCATGCGCGCCAGTGGGTCCGGGAAGCGCAGGAGGCCAACGCCCGCGGCGACCGACAGCACGCCGCCGAGGAGCAGGAGCACGAGGCTCGCGACGTCGAGGGCGTCCGCGAGGGGGCCGGAGGCGAGCGCGTCGTTCACGAGGGGTCCTGCTTCGAGACGTAGCGGGCGACGGCGACGGTCGCGAGGAACGCGGTCATGGCGAGCACGAGCATCACCGGGACCGTGCGGGTGTGGCCGTTGAACACCATCTCGGCGCCGAGCACGCAGATGAGCGTGGTGAGCAGCACGTCGGACGCGATGATCCGGTCGAGGATGCTCGGCCCGCGCACGATGCGCACGAGCGCCATCACCGCGGCCGAGAAGAAGAGGGCGCCGACGAGCACCCAGCCGACCTGCATGACGATGCTCACGCGAGCTCCTCCCCCGTCGTCGTGATGAGCCCCGCCTCGAGGTCGCGGTCACGCACCAGCTCGTGCGCGCGCTGCCGGCGGGTCTGCAACAGCGGCTCGCGGCCCGTCTCGCGCCGCTCGCGGTTGACGCGCCACACGTCGTCGGCCGTGCCGAGCGTGAAGACGATGCGGCTCTCCACGTCGAGCGTCGTGCGGCGGACGCGCTCCACGTCCTCGGGGGTGGGGGTGCCGAGGGCGTGGAGGTACAGGATCGAGCGCTCGCGGTCGGCCTCGACGACGATCGAGCCGGGGACGAGCGACACGACCTCGGCCGTGAGCGTCATGACGAAGTCGCTGCGCGTGTGCAGGTGCACGGCGATGACCGAGTTGACGGGCACGCGGCGCCAGTCGAACGCCTGCGCCGCGACCTGGAAGGACGCGCGCACCAGGTCCACCGCGAAGTGCCCGAGCAGGATCAGCGCCCAGCGGATGTCGAACCGGCCCGACAGCTCCACGGGCGGCAGGTAGAACACGCGCGTGACGAGCAGCGCCAGGACGATGCCGGTGACCACCGAGATGACGGTGACGTGGCCCCAGAGCAGGAGCCACAGGATCACGAGCCAGACGAGGAGCGGCAGCTGCACCAGGAGCGTGAGACGCTCGGCGCGCGCGCGGGCGCGGCGCGGGGTCATCGGACGCCGCCCGGGAAGACGGTCTCGACGTAGCCCTGCTCGCCCGAGCCGTTGCCGGATCCGGGGCCGGTGAGGCTCTCCCCCGCGCGCTCGGAGAGGGCGTAGACCGGCCCGGCGAAGACGGTGAGGGCGACGCTGACGACGACCATGCCGGCGGTCGCGCCGGTCATGAGCACGGGCGTCTTGCGGACGGTCGTCACGGCCTCGCCGCCCGGGCGCTCGGAGAGCTGCTCGAGCAGGGGCGACTCGTAGTCCTCGACCTCCTCGGCCCCGCGCCAGAACGCCATGTTCCAGACGCGGGCGAGGGCGTACAGGGTGAGGAGGCTCGTGGCCGCGCCCGCCGCGATGACGGCGTAGGTGAGCCAGCCGCCGACCTCGGCGCCGGAGTCGAAGAGCGCGACCTTGCCGATGAAGCCGGAGAACGGCGGGATGCCGCCGAGGTTGAGCGCGGGGATGAAGAACAGGATCGCCATGACCGGCGCCGCCTTCAGCAGGCCGCCGAGCCGGTTGATGGACGTGCTGCCGCCCGTGCGCTCGATGAGCCCCGAGGCGAGGAAGAGCGTCGTCTGCACGACGATGTGGTGGATGACGTAGTAGATGGTCGCGGTCATGCCGGCCACGGTGTTGAGCGCGATGCCGAAGATCATGTAGCCGATGTGGCTCACGAGCGTGAACGACAGCAGCCTCTTGATGTCGGCCTGCGCGACCGCGCCGAGGATGCCGATCACCATGGTCAGCGCCGCCACCACCATGAGCGCCGTGGAGAGCTGGTCGGTCGGGAACATGACCGTCTCCGTGCGGAGGATCGCGTACACGCCGACCTTGGTGAGGAGGCCCGCGAAGACCGCCGTGACGGGCGCGGGCGCCGTGGGGTAGGAGTCCGGCAGCCAGAACGACAGCGGGAAGACGGCCGCCTTGATGCCGAACGCGACCAGCAGCATGATGTGCAGGATCAGCTGCACGTCCGGCGGGATCTCGTCGAGCCGCACGGAGATCTGCGCGATGTTCACCGTGCCGAGGGCGCCGTAGATCATGGCGATCGACGACAGGAACAGCATCGAGGAGACGAGGCTCACGACGATGTACGTGACGCCCGCCCGGATCCGCGCCTCGGTGCCGCCGAGCGTGAGCAGCACGTAGCTCGCCACGAGCAGGATCTCGAACCCGACGTAGAGGTTGAAGAGGTCGCCCGCGACGAAGGCGTTGAAGACGCCGGCCGCGAGGATCAGGTAGGTCGGGTTGAAGATCGAGACGGGCGTCTCGCCGTCGCCGTCCTCGAGGCCCTGGCCGATCGAGAACATGAGGACCGCGAGCAGCACGATCGACGAGATCAGCAGCATGAGCGCCGAGAGCCGGTCGACCACGAGGACGATGCCGAAGGGCGCCGCCCACCCGCCGACCTCCACGGACTGGCCGCCCTGCTGGTCCACGAGCACGAGCAGCACGGCGCTGATCACCACGACGACCAGGAGCGCGAGCACCGAGACGGCGACCTGCAGGCGGCGCTGGCGCGCCGCGACGAGGGCCGCCGCCGCGCCGAGCAGCGGCACGAGGACGACGAGCGGGATGAGGGTCGGGAAGATCGTCACCGGCCCTCCTCCCCCTTCTCCTTCTCGGCGCGCCTCGTGCGGAAGTCGCGGTCGTCGTCGTCGTCGGCGGAGTCGTCGATGGCTTCTTCCAGATCGGATCGGTTGCCGCGGAGCTTCCGGGCGGAGGCGATGGCGGCCTCGGCGTTGGTGCCGAACTCGGTGTCGTCGTCGTCGGGCACGGTGGGCTCCTCGCCGAGGCCCGTGCGGGGGCCGCGCATCGCGAGGTCGTCCTCGTCGTCCGTCACCACGTCGGCGTTGGCCAGCCGCCAGGAGCGGTAGATGAGGGCCATGAGGAACGCCGAGACGCCGAACGTGATGACGATGGCCGTGAGGATGAGCGCCTGCGGGAGCGGGTCGGCGTACTCCGACGGGTCCACGTCGGGGTCGTAGATGGGCGCGAGGCCCACGCGGCCGGACATGATCAGGATCAGGATGTTGGTCGCGTTGCCCACGAGCAAGAACCCGAGGAGCACGCGGGTCATGCTGCGCTCGAGCATGAGGTAGATGCCCGTGGCGTACAGCGCGGCCATGATCACGATGAGGGTGACGGAGACGCTCACACGCTCACCCCCTGCTCGGTCTCCATGCCGTCCGCTCCCTGCTCGACCGTCCGGTCGCTCTCCTCCTGGCGGTCGACCTCCGCGCCGAGGCTGCGGAGCACGTCGAGCGTGAGGCCGACGACGACGAGGTAGACGCCGACGTCGAAGAAGGTGCTGGTGACGAACTCGACGTGGCCGACGAAGGGCACCTCGGTGTCGATCCAGGTGGAGGTGAGGGCGTCGGCGCCGAAGACGAGCGGCACGATCGCGGTGCCGACGGCGAAGACGAGGCCCGTGCCGAGCACGCGGCCCGCGTCGACGGGAGCGGCGGCGCCGAGCTCGTAGCGTCCGCCCGCGAGGTAGCGCGCGACGAGCGCCATGCCCGCGAGGAGGCCGCCCGCGAACCCGCCGCCCGGCAGGTTGTGGCCGGAGAACAGCAGGTAGACCGACACGACGATGAGGCTGTGGAACAGGAGCCGCACGACGACCTCGAGGAGGATGGACCGGTTCTGCGGCGCGAGCGTGCGCCCGGCGAGGAGCCACGGGCTCCGCTCGGTGCGGCCCTGGTCCTTGACGGCCTCGCGCGCTTCCATCCTCGGTCCGTCGGCGCCCTGCTCCACCTCGAGCGGCGCCTCCGCGGTCGACGGGTCGTGCCGCCCGGAGAGGCGCGCGAGCAGGCTGCGGCGCGAGGGGGCCGTGAGGCGGGGCAGGGAGTCGGTGCGGCGGTTGAGGAAGATGAGGCTCGCGACGCCCGTGGCCGCGACGATGAGCACCGAGATCTCGCCCATCGTGTCCCAGCCGCGGAGGTCGACGAGCGTGACGTTGACGACGTTGCTGCCGTGGCCCTGCTCGTAGGCGAGGCGCGGGAACTCCAGCGAGATGGGCGACGCGACGCGCGCGCCGAGCGCGACCACCGCGACCGTGGACATGAGCGCGGCGACGGCGATGCCGATGGACGCGCGCCAGACCGGGTGCACCGAGCGGTTCCGCTCCCCCAGCCGCACGGGCAGGCGGCGGAGCACGAGCACGAACGCGACCAGCGTGATCGTCTCGATGAGCACCTGCGTGAGCGCGAGGTCGGGGGCGCCGTGCAGCGCGAAGAGCGCGGCCATGCCATACCCGGTGACGCCGACGAGCACGACGGCCTGGAAGCGCTTGCCGGCGCGGGCGGCGGCGATGGCGGCCACGATCATCACGACGCCGATGACGGGCTGCGCCGGGTGGTCGAACGGCACGGCGGCCGCGGGCCAGGAGCGGTTGAGCGCGAGCGCGGAGCCCACCGAGCCGATGAGCACGAGCAGGATGACGCCGAGGTAGAAGGGCAGGGACCCGCGCTGCGTGGTGGCCGTGGTGCGCGCCGCGACCCGGTCGATGAGGCGCATCGAGGCCCAGTAGACACGTGCCGCGTCGACCCACGCCGGCACGCGGGACTGGAGGGCGAAGACGCCGTCGCGGAGGCGGAACATCGCGAGGCCGACGACGAGCGTGCCCGCCGAGATCAGCAGCGCCGGCTCGACCCCGTGCCAGAGCGCCAGGTGGTAGGTGTGGTCGGGCTCGCCGGAGGCGCCCGCGCTCACGGCCGGCAGCGTGTCGGCGTAGCCGGCGATCCAGCCGTCGACGGTCGAGGCGAGGAAGCCGAGCACGAGGCCGGTCGCCGCGAGCACGGCGGGCGGCACGAGGAAGTCGAGGTGCTCGTGCACCGGCTGGACCTCGTCCACGCCGCGCTTGCGGGCGAAGGCGCCCCACAGGAAGCGGGCGCTGTACGCGACCGTGAGGCAGGATCCGACCGAGACGCCGACGAGCGCGACCCCGCCGAGGCCGCCGCCCAGCTCCGCGTCGAGGAGGAGCGCGGAGAGCACGGCCTCCTTCGCGACGAAGCCGAGGAACGGCGGCAGGCCCGCCATCGAGGCGAGGGCGAGCGCCGTGATCACCGCGAGCACGGGCGCCTTGCGGCCGAGCCCGCTGATCTTGCGGAGGTCGCGCGTGCCGGCCCGGTGGTCCACGACGCCGACGACGAGGAAGAGGGTCGCCTTGAACAGCGCGTGCGCGAGCAGGAGGGCGACGCCCGCGAGCGCCGCGTCGCGCGTGCCGTAGCCGACGACCACGGTGAGGAAGCCGAGCTGGCTCACCGTGCCGTAGGCGAGGACGAGCTTGAGGTCCATCTGCTTGAGCGCGCGCCAGCCGCCGACGAGCATCGTCGCGACGCCGAGCGAGACGAGCAGCACGCGCCAGCCGGGCACGTCGGCGTAGCCGGGCGCGAGGCGGGCGATGAGGTAGATGCCGGCCTTGACCATCGCGGCGGCGTGCAGGTACGCGCTCACCGGGGTCGGCGCGGCCATCGCGGCCGGGAGCCAGAAGTGGAAGGGCACGAGCGCCGACTTCGAGAGGGCGCCGAGCAGGATCAGCACCACGGCGACCGGGATGAGCGGGCCGCCGGGAGGGTCAGCCACGAGCTGCGCGAGGCTCGTCGTGCCGCCCGCGACCGAGAGGATCACGAGTCCCACGAGCATCGCGAGCCCGCCGGCGGTGGTCACGAGGAGCGCCTGCAGCGCGGCGCCGCGGCTCGCCTTCTTGCCCGTGTAGTGGCCGATGAGGAGGTAGGAGAGGACGCTCGTCGCCTCCCAGAAGGTGAAGAGCACGAACACGTCGTCGGCGAGGACGAGGCCGTACATCACCCCGGCGAAGGCGAGCAGCAGGCCGGCGAACCGGCCGAGGCCGTCCTCGCCCGAGCGGAAGTAGCGCGCGCAGTAGAGGAGGACGAGGGCGCCGACGCCCGTCACGACGAGCGCGAGGAGCCACGAGAGCGCGTCCATCCGCATGTCGAGGACGATGCCGAGCGACGGGATCCACTCCAGCCGCTCGACGACCTCGCCGTCGGGCAGCACGGCCGGCCCCTGCAGGGCGGTGAAGACGAAGGCCGCGGCGGGCACGAGCGCGGCGACGACGAACGCGCGCACGCCGAGCACCCGGGTGAGGAGCGGCAGCAGGATCGAGGCGATCAGGAACGCCGAGAGGAGGACGAGCAACTGCGGTCTCCTCTCGCGAGTCGGCTATTTCCCCAGTCTACCTGGGGCCCGCCTGAACGTCCGGGGCGCGGAGGCCCGCGAGGTCACCCGGGCTGGACGACCGGCTCGCCGCGGAGGTCCGCGAGCACCTGCAGCACGCGCGCCACGTCGTGCGGGCCGTCGACGCGGAAGTCGGCGGCGGTGGCGCCGGTGCCGCTCTTGAGGCCGAGGTCGCCGGCCTGGAGCGCGGCGAACGCGTCCTCGTCGGTGACGTCGTCGCCGGCGTAGAACACCGCGGACGCCTCCGCGTACCGGCGGAGGTGCTCGACGGCCTCGCCCTTGGTGGCCTGGCGGATGCTGAACTCGAGCACGTCCTTGCCGGAGCGCACCTTGAGGCCGTCGACCTCCGCGTGCGCCTCCTGCGTCGCGACGAGGTGCGCGATGCGGCTGTGCTTCTCCGTAGCGAGGCGCGTGTGGAGGGCGAAGCCCGCGGGCTTCTCCTCGATCCACACCTCGTCGAGGGAGTCGGCGACCTGGCCGAGCACGTCCGAGAGCACGCCGCGCTGCGCCAGCTCGCCCTCGTCGAGCACGAGCTCGATGTCGTCGCTGTCGAGGCGGATCTCCACGCCGTGGGATCCCACGAGCAGCACCTCGTCCGGCAGGTCGGCCACCGCCTCGAGGCTGCGGAGCGCGCGCCCCGAGACGAGCGCGACGCGCGTGTCCGGCAGCGCGAGCAGCGCCAGGACGGCCGCGCGGGCCTCGGGCACGGCGCGCGCCTTCTCCGGGTCGTCGACCTCGGGCGCGAGGGTGCCGTCGAAGTCGAGCGCGACGAGCAGGCGCGGCGTGCGCGCGAGCTCGGTGAGGGCCTCGAAGAGACGGCCCGGGAATCCGCGGCCGCCCTTGGCCTGGATGTCGGTGGTCAGCTCGGCCACGCGCGCTACCAGCCCTCGTCCATGAGGGGCTCGACGACCTCTTCGTCGGGGCCCTCGTGGATCGAGGCGGCGTGCGTGCGACCGAGGTCGGACAGGAAGGAGCTCGACCACGCGGCGACGTCGTTCTCGAAGACGCGCTTGCGGAGCGACCGCATGCGCTTGCGCTGCTCGGCCTTCGGCATCTCGATGGCGCGGAGGATCGCCTCCTTGAGCCCCTCGATGTCGTGCGGGTTCACGAGGAGCGCGGCCTTCAGCTCGTCCGCGGCGCCCGCGAACTCGCTCAGCACGAGCACGCCCTCGTTGGAGTGCTTGGTGGCGACGTACTCCTTGGCGACGAGGTTCATGCCGTCGCGGAGCGCCGTGACGAGCATGACGTCGGCGGCCAGGCACAGCGCCACCATCTCCTCGCGCGGGTAGCCGTGGTGCAGGTAGCTGATGGCGGTGTGGCTGATGGAGCCGTAGTCGCCGTTGATGCGGCCGACCGTCAGCTCGATCTCGTCGCGCAGCTGCTTGTAGGTCTCGACCCGCTCGCGGCTGGGGCTCGCCACCTGGACGAGCGTGGCGTCCTCCACCGTGACGCGGCCCTCGGCGAGGAGCTCGCCGAACGCCTTGAGGCGGTGGCCGATGCCCTTCGTGTAGTCAAGCCGGTCGACTCCCAGGAGGATCGTCTTCGGGTTGCCGAGGTCGGCGCGGATCTGGCGGGCGCGCTCCTGGATGGCCGGGTCCTTGGCCATCTCCTCGTAGCTGCGCGCGTCGATGGAGATCGGGTAGTGCTTGGCGACGACCTGGCGGGTGCGGAGCTCGCGGACGGGCTTCGACGGCTTGGTGCCGGGGACGGTGAGCGGGATGCCGCCGCGCACGGGCACGTCGACCGTGGATCCGCGCGTCGTGTAGCCGAACAGGCGCCGGACCGCGCGGGTGAAGTTGCCGGCGTCGGCGACGCGCTGGAAGCCGATGACGTCGGCGCCGAGGAGGCCCTCGATGATCTGCGTGCGCCACGGCAGCTGCGAGTAGATGCCGTACGGCGGGAACGGGATGTGGTTGAAGAAGCCGATCGTGAGGTCCGGCCGCTGCTCGCGGAGCATCTTCGGCACGAGCTGCAGCTGGTAGTCCTGCACCCACACGGTGGCGCCGGGGGCGGCGGCCGTCGCGGCCGCGTCGGCGAAGCGCTGGTTGACGCTGACGTACGTGTCCCACCACTCGCGGTGGTAGCTGGGCTGCGCGATGACGTCGTGGTACAGCGGCCAGAGCGTGTCGTTGGAGAACCCCTCGTAGTACTCCGCGAGGTCCTGCTCCGTGAGGGTGACGGGGATGATCGAGATGCCCGCGTCGACGAACGGCTCGACGTCGTGGTCGGCGATGCCGGGCCAGCCGACCCACGCGCCCTCGTTGGCGCGCATGACGGGCTCGAGCGCCGTGACGAGGCCGCCCGGCGAGTGCCGCCAGGAGGTGCTGCCGTCGGCGGCGACGACGCGGTCGACGGGGAGGCGGTTGGAGACGACGACGAGGTCGTAGGTGCCGGGCCGGACGTCGCCGCCGTCCGCCTGCTCGGGCGCGGTCGTCTCGGTCGCGGAGGGCGTGGATGAGGGTGGCGGAGTCACGGTTCCCGTCTCGTTCTCGCAGAGGTCTGTCGTGCCTGCTCGGTCATCCGAGGCTATCAGTGCGATCGCCGGACGGCCGGGCCGCGTCGGCCCGTGACGATGGCGGGCGGGCCTCCTCACATCCGGAGCACCGCGCGCGCCGCGTCGTGGAGGGCGTCGCCGTAGGCCGGTCCGTGCGACGCGGCGTGGACGGCGAGCGGATGGAGCTGGTGGAGCGCGACGCGGTCGCGCCAGCCGGGGGCGAGGGATCCGGCGTCGGCGTACGCGCCGAGCACGTCGTCGAGGCCCGGGCAGCCGAAGAGGGCGAGCATCGCGAGGTCGGTCTCGCGGTGGCCGCCGTGCGCGGCCGGGTCGATGAGGACCGCTCCCCCGTCGGTCCACTGCACGTTGCCCGACCACAGGTCGCCGTGGATCCGCGCGGCCGGCGCGCCGTCGTCGAACCGGCCGTCCGATGCGGCCGCGCAGGCCCGCTCGACGTCGGCCGCCTGCGCGGCGGTCGCGTTCCCGGCGTCGACCGCGCGGCGCAGGTACGGGAGGACGCGCTCGCGGGCGTACCAGGCGCCCCAGCCGGATCCGGATCCGGCTGCGTCGCCGACGCCCGGGGCGACGCGGCCGACCGAGAGCGGCTGGCGCCCGATGAACGCCGGCCCGTCGATCCCCGGCGGAGGGAACCCGAAGCCGTCGGCGCCCGCGTCGTGCGTGATCGCGAGGGCCGCCCCGAACGCGCGGGCCGCGTCCCGGGTGGGGCGCGCCGGCCGCAGCCGCTCGAGGTCGATGCGCCCGGGCGCGACGTCGAGCACGCGCACGACGCGCGCTCCCCCGGCGGGCTCCGCCTCGGCGAGCCACGCCAGCCCCGCCGCCTCCGCCTCGAAGAAGCCGCGCGGCGCGTCCGCCCGCTCCTTGCGGTACGCGTCCGACGCGCCGCCCGATCCCGCTGCGGACATCCCGCCTCCTCCCGCCGTCGCGGCCGTGCGCCGCGGTCGTCCCTCCCAGCATGCCGACCGCCCCTGTCCGCGTCGCGTACCCGACACGCGCCGGACCTCCCGCGTATCCCGGGCGCCCAGCGGCGGCGGGTACGCTCGCCGTCGTGATCCGAGTAGGCATGAGCACGACCTGCGTGTACCCCCAGCCCGTCGAGAACGCCTTCGTCATGGCGAAGCGCGCCGGATTCGACGGCGTCGAGATCATGGTGACGAACGACGAGGTCACCCAGGACGCCGCCGCCCTCCGTGCCCTGTCGGAGAAGCACGGGCTGCCGATCCTGTCGATCCACGCGCCCGTCCTCCTGCTCACGCACTTCGTGTGGGGGCGGGACCCGAAGGTGAAGCTGGAGCGGTCGGCCGAGCTCGCGCGCGCGGTCGGCGCCCCGGCCGTCGTGGTCCACCCGCCGTTCCGCTGGCAGGCCGGCTACGCCGAGTCGTTCCTCGAGATCGTGCGCTCGATCCAGGCGGAGACCGGCGTGGAGATCGCCGTCGAGAACATGTTCCCGTGGCAGGTCGCCGGACGCAGCATGAAGGCGTACTCGCCCGGCTGGGATCCGCGCGACATGGACTGCGACGCCACCACGCTCGACTTCTCCCACGCCTCGCTCTCCGGCCAGGACGCGCTCGAGATGGCGAAGTCCCTCGGGCCGCGCCTGCGCCACGTGCACCTCTGCGACGGGTCCGGCTCGCAGGACGACGGCCGCATCCTCGACGAGCACCTCCTCCCCGGCCGCGGCACGCAGCCCGTCGCCGAGACCCTGCGCTGGCTCGCCGAGCAGGGCTGGCAGGGCGGCGTCGTCGCCGAGGTCAACACCCGCAAGGCGAAGACCGAGGAGCAGCGGCTCGCGATGCTCGTCGAGACGCGCGAGTTCGCCCAGCGCCAGCTCCGGCTCGACACCGCGCCCGAGCGCACGCCCGTCGCCCCGCCCGTGCTCTCCGGGTACCAGCGGCTCCGCACCGCGCTCCGCCGCGACCGCTGAGGCGGTGCGCGCTCGCCGCGGCGTCCGCGACCGCTGAGCGGGGAGCGGCTCCCGCGGATCCTCCGGCCGACACGCCCGCGACGCCCGCCCGGGCATGCCCCGACGGCCGCGGGGGTTGGATGGACGAGGGGAACGTCCCCGCACATGAGCGACGTCGCACGGGGCCCCGCCCGCCCGGCGTCGGGACCGGAGACACCATGAGCACCACCGTGCACCTCGAGATCCAGGTCGACGAGACGCGCCTCGGCGATGTCGCGGACGTCCTCGCCGAGACCCTGCAGGCCACCCGCGCCTTCGCGGGCAACGAGGGCCTCGAGGTCCTCGTCGACGACGCCGACCCCGCCCGCATGGTCGTCGTCGAGCAGTGGGCGTCGACCGCCGACCACGACGCCTACGTCGCCTGGCGCGCCACCCCCGAGGGCGCCGCGCGCCTCGGCGAGGTGCTGGCCGCGCCGCCCGTGACCCGCGTGTTCAGCGGGCGCATCGCGCTCGCGCTCTAGCCGGCGCCGCACGACGCACGACGAGGGCCGCCCGGTGATCCGGGCGGCCCTCGTCGTGCGGGGTCGCGGCGTCCGCGTCGGCGTCGGCGTCCGCGCGTCAGCGCCCACTGAGGTCGTACGGCCGCTGGTGCTGGTCGACGGTGGCGAGGTAGCCGCCGTCCGCCAGCGCCGACGGCACGGCGATCGTGCCACGGACGGTGGCCGTCGTGCCGCGCACGTCGATCTCCAGCACGGATCCCGTCCCCGCCCGCGAGAGGAACAGCTCCGAGCCGTCGGCCGAGGCCGCGAGGAAGCGCGCGGAGGATCCGGGGCCCGCCGCCTGCCCGAGCGCCGGGAGCCGGACGCGCGTGACCGCCCCGTCGTACAGGCCGTCGGCGCCGCGCGCGACGAGGTCGAGCGTGTCGACGCCGCCCTCCGTCACGACCACGGCGGCGGAGGACGGCCCGACGACCGCGCGCGTGGGCGTCCCGGTGCCGAGGGCGACGCTCGCGATGCCCACGCCGCGCATCGACGACGACGTGAGCAGGGCCGGGTCGGCGGCGGTGGCGCCCGTCTGCGCGCCCACGGCGGTCACGCCGTCCGGCGCCATGCGCGGCCGGTAGCTCTGCTGCGCGCGCTCCGGGTACGCCCGGGTGGTGGCCGTGCCGAAGCCGGTCCGGGTCAGCGGCACCGTCTCGACGCCGTCGTGCAGGGTCGACCCGATGACCGTGCCGCGCGCGTCCGCGATCGGCCCGTGCGGGTAGGCGCCGAGCGGCGTCGACGCGACGGCGGCCGGGTGCGCGTCGCCGCGGAGGATGTCGGCCGCGTCGTAGGCGTCGAGGTGCCCGCCGGCGCTCACGACGAGGCGCAGCGGGGATCCCACGAGGAACGTCTCCATCTCCTCCGTGCCGCGCGCGCCCGTCGTGGCGAGCGTCACCTCGCTCGTGCGGATCTCCGCCGTGCTCGCGCGACCCGTGCGCGTGTCGACGAGCGTGACCTGCTGCGTGGTGGATCCGTCGAGGTCGGACCCGACCGCGACGAAGCGGTGGCCGGCGTCGTCCGAGATCCAGCCGGCGCGCGTCCAGGCGCCGGCCGCGGACGGGATCGGGGTCGCCGACGCGAGGCGCGGGACCCCGGCGGAGGAGATGTCGACCACGTCGAGCCGCGGGCCGCCCTCGTCGACGAAGGCGATGCGGCCGTGCCCCAGCTGCACGACGCCGGCGTGCGCGCCCAGCGTCGTGTCCGGGAGGGAGCCCGTGGTGCGGCCGGTCGCGGAGTCGACGATCGAGACGGCGTGGGCCGCCGGGTCGGCGACGAGCAGCCACGACGCGCGGCCGGCGGCGGACGCGGTCTCGGGCGGGGCGGCGACGGATCCGACGCCGCCGGCGAGCAGGCCGACGACCACGAGGCCGACGCCGAGGAGGGAGGGGGTGCGCATGGGGCGCCTTCCTTGTCGAGAACGGTTCTCGAATGGTAGGCGGTGCCGCGGCCGCACGTGCGCCGGGCTCCCCAGGCGCGCGATGCCGGGCACCCGCGAGGGCGCCCGGCATCGGATCGTGCGGAAGGCGTCAGACGGCGACGGCCGCCGAGGCCGGCGCGCTGCCCGGCAGGAGGCCGAGGCTCCGCGCCCGCCGCGAGCGCCGCGTCACCAGGTAGGAGACGGCGAGGCTCAGCAGCAGGAACGCCGCCAGCGTGCCCGCGGCGCCCCACGCGACGGCGGGCGCTCCCCCGGCGATGATCGCCTGCATGCCCGACGCCGCGTAGGTGAGCGGCAGGAACGGGCTGATCGCCTGGAACGGCTCCGCCACGAGCTGCAGCGGGATGACCCCGCCCATCGCCGCGGCCTGCACCGCCAGCAGGATGAGCGAGACGACCATGCCGGTGCGGCCGAACGCCTGGCGCAGCAGGTAGTGGATCGCGGTGAAGGCCGCCGCGGTGACGGCGGCGAACCCGAGGGTCGCGGGCAGCAGCGCGAGCGACAGGCCGAGCGCGGCGTGCACGAGGGCGACGAGCAGCACGACCTGGGCGAGCGCGATCAGCCCGGCGCGGGCGAGCACGCGTCCCATGACGCGGCCCGTCGCGGCCGACGACGCGAGCAGGCGGCGCGCGGCCGGCCGCAGCACGAGGAAGGTCGCGAAGGCGCCGAGCCAGAGGCCGATGGGCACGAAGATCGCGGCGATGGCGTCGCCCGGGTTGTCGATCTCGTTCTCGCGCTGCACGGTGAGGCCCACCGGATCCGCGACGACGCCCGAGGCGGAGGCCGCCTGGTCGGCGTCGAGCGAGGGGATCTGCTCGGCGCCCTGCGCGAGGCCCTGCCCGAGCTCGGTGGCGCCGGACGAGAGCGACGTGGCGCCCGTCGCGAGGTCGCCCGCGCCCGTCGCCGCGCCGGACGCGCCCGTGCGCAGCTGGCCGAGGCCGTCGCCGAGCTGGCGCGCGCCGGAGACGAGCGCCCCGCCGTTCGCCGCGAGCTGCGACGCGCCGGACGCGCTCTGGCCGATGCCCTGCTGCACGCCCTGGATGCCCGCCGCCGCCTGGGTCGCGAGCGTGCGACCCTGGGCGGCGTACTGGTCGATCCCCTGCTCGAGCGGCTGGAGCTGCGCGGCGATCGGGGCCGTCCGCGGGTCCGCCCCGAGCTGCTGCCGGAGTCCGGCGACCTGCTGCGCGATCCGCCCGGCCCCGCCCGCGTACTGCCCGACGCCGTCGGAGACCTGCGAGAGCCCGGCGGCGCCGGTCTGCAGCCGGTCGAGCCCGGAGGACAGCTGCGAGACGCCGCCCGTGTAGGTGCCGAGGCCGTCCGCCAGCTGCGTCGCGCCCTGCTGGGTCCGGCCGATGCCGTCGCCGAGCTGCGTGATCCCGTCGCCGAGCGTCGTGGCGCCCGCGGAGAGCTGGGTCGCGCCGTCGGCCAGCTTCGTCGCGCCGTCCCCGGCGTCGGTGAGCGAGCCCTTGAGCCCGCCGAAGGTCGTGTAGATGCCGGAGACGAACTGCGAGGTGATGGCGTTGCCGAACACGCTGGTCATGCCGACGCCGACGGCCTGGGTGGCCGCGCCCGTCAGGTAGCCGTGCGCGTCGTCCGTCTCCACGCTGATCTGCGCGCGCTGCGGGGTCTCCGTCGACAGCGACACGATCGACGAGGAGAAGTCCTTCGGCACGGTCAGCACCGCGTAGACCTCGCCGTCGTCGAGCATCCGCTGCGCCTCGTCGGCGTTCGTGATGGTCCAGTCGAAGGCCTGGTTGTCGTCGGAGGTGAGCTGCGTCACGAGCAGGCGGCCGGCGAGCACGGGCGACTCCGTGCCGTCGGGCGCCTTCTGCTGCACGATCTCGTCCTGGTTGACGATGGCGGCGGGCACGCGCTCGACGCCCTTCGCGACGTCCGAGAGCGAGCCGATGAAGAGGCCGGCGACCGCGAGGGGCACGATCGCGACGAGGGCGACGGCGAGGCGTCGGCGGGTGGAGCGGGTGGTCATCGGAGGGTCTCCTCGACGGTGGTGACGGTCTGGTCGTGGCCGGGCTGGCGGGCGTCGCGGTCGTCGTCGGGTCGATCGCCCGACGGTGACGCGTCGGCCTCGAGCCGGAGGCGGACGGTGGGGCGCCCGGGGATCCCGTGGTCGTCCGGGAACCACGGCGCGCCCAGGAGGACGGTCGTGCTCTCGTGGACGAGCGCGGGCAGGGCGGCGAGGAACGCGCGCTCGGCGGCGGCGTCCGGGAACGGGTCCACCACGTCGAGCACGAGCACGGGGGCGCGTCCCGAGGCGGCGACGGCGGTGAGGGCGATGGCGCGCTCGAGCGGCAGGAGGGATCCGACCGGGTCGTCGGCGCCGATGGGGAGCGCGCCCGCGGCGTCGGCCGCCTGGCTGATGCGGGCGAGCCACTCGGCCTGCCGGGCGCGGGCCCCGCGGCGGCGGCCCATCGGCTCGGACAGGTCGATGCGCTCGGCGAGGAGGTCCCCCACCGTGAGCCCCGAGTCCACCCGGTCGACGCGGCCGAGGTCGGCCATGGCGACGCTCGTGAGCACGCGGCCGGACTCGGACGCGAGCGGGTGCCCGGCGACCTGCGCCCGGCCGGAGAGCGGCGCGAGCCGGGCCCCCAGCGTGGCGCCGAGGAGCCGGCGCTCGGCGACGTCGCCCTCGACGAGCACGAGGGATCCGGCCGGCGCGCGCAGGTCGACCGGCAGGAGCCGGCGCCCGGGCACGCCCGCGACGAGCCGCTCGGCCGCGACGGCGGCGCCCGAGTCGCGCGCCCAGTCCACGTCGTCCTGGTGCTCGCGCAGGCCCTCGCCCTCGATGTCGACGTCCGGGAGGATCCGGTCGAGCCAGCGCGGGATCCACCACGCGCGCCTCCCGAGGAGCGCCATGGCGGCGGGCACCAGGGTCATGCGCACGAGGAACGCGTCGAAGAAGATGCCGACGGCGAGGCCGAGGGCGATGGTCTTGATGACGCCCGCGCCCTCCGGCACGAACGCCGCGAACACGAAGAACATGATGAGCGCGGCCGCCGTCACGACCCGGGCGGCGCCCGAGAAGCCCGTGACGATGGCCCGCTTCGCGTCGCCGTGGTGCACGAAGTCCTCGCGCATCCCGGAGACGAGGAACACCTCGTAGTCCATGGCGAGGCCGAACAGGATCGCCATGAGGAGGATCGGCATGAAGCTGAGGATGGGGCCGGGCGTCACGCCCAGGACGTCGGCGAAGGCCCCGTCCTGGAAGATCAGCACCACGGTGCCGAACGAGACGATGACGCTCAGCAGGAAGCCGACCGCGGCCTTCACGGGCACGAAGATCGAGCGGAACACGATCATCAGCAGGATGATCGACAGCCCCACCACCACGATCCCGAACGGCACGAGCGCCTGGTCGAGCCGCTGCGAGATGTCGTTCTGCACGGCCGTGGTGCCGGTGACGGAGACGCGCGTGTCGTAGCGCTCCTGGAGGCCGGGCGCGAGGTCGCGGATCGACTGCATGAGCGCCGTCGTCTCCGCCGACTCGGGCGGGCTGTCCGGGAGCACCTGGATGATCGCGGTGTCGACCGACGGGTTGGGCGTGCCCGTGCCGACGAAGGCCACGTCGTCGAGCCCGCGGATCTCGTCCCCGATCTCCCCCAGCACGCCGATCGGGTCGGTCGTCTGCGTGATGTCGACGAGCACGACGAGCGGGCCGTTGTGCCCCGGCCCGAACGCGTCGGAGACGGTGTCGTACGCGACGCGGCTCGTGGATCCCGCGGGCTCGGTCGCCCCGCTCGGCAGCCCCAGCTGCAGCTGCGACGCGGGCACGGCCAGGAGGCCGGCGATGCCGATGACGATCACGACCGGGATGATCGGCACCTTCGTGACGACCTTGACCCAGCGCGCGCCGAGCGTCCGCTGCGTCCCCTCGGCCTGCGCCCTCGCGCGGCGCGCGGCCCGCGAGCCCTCCTTCGGCCGGAGGCGCTCGCCCGCGAAGCCGAGCATGGCCGGCAGCAGCGTGGTGGCGACGCCCATGGCGAGCAGCACCGCGAAGGCCGCTCCGAGGCCCATGACCGTGAGGAACGGGATCTGCACGACGAGGAGGCCGAGCAGCGCGATGATCACCGTCACGCCCGCGAAGATCACGGCGCTGCCGGCGGTGGCGACCGCGGTCGCGGCCGAGCGCTCGACGGGCATGCCGTTGGCGAGCTGCGTCCGGTGCCGCATGAGGATGAAGAGGGCGTAGTCGATGCCGACCGCGAGCCCGATCATCACGGCCAGGAGCGGCGAGGCGCTCGAGACCGTGACGAACGCCGACGCCGCCAGCAGCGCGCCCGCGGACGCCGCGACGCCCACCAGCGCGCCGATGAGCGGCAGCCCCGCCGCGAGCATCGACCCGAAGGTGAGCACGAGCACGAGGCCCGCGAAGAGCACGCCGAACGCCTCGGTCACGGTCACGCCGTAGTGGATGTCCTGGAAGACCTGGCCGCCGAACGACACCGTCATCCCCGCGTCCTCGGCCGCCTGCGCCGACTCCTTCAGCGCGTCGAGCGTCGCGGTCGTCACCTGGTCGCTCTGTCCCGCGAACTGGACGGTCGTGATCGCCACGGTGCCGTCCTCGGACACCGCGTCGCTCGCGTACTCGGAGAAGGGCGAGAGCGCCGTCTCGACGCCGGGCACGTCGGCCGCGGCCGTCGCGGTCGCCTCGATGGCCGTCTTCTCGGCGTCGTCGGTGACCTTCGCGCCCGCGGGCGCCTCGGTCACGATCTGCGCGCTCGCGCCCGCCGCCTGCGGGAACACGGCGGCCAGCCGGTCGATGGCCTCCTGCGACTCGGTGCCCGGGATCGAGAACGACTCCTGGGTCTTCCCGCCGAGCGCGAGCCCGCCGCCCAGCAGGATGCCGAGGATGACGATCCACGCGGCGACGACGCGCCACGGGTGGAGGAACGAGATGCGTCCGAGTCGGTACAGCAGCGTGGCCATGGGCGGTGGCTCTCCTTCGGAGGGTGGTGCGGGGGGGGATGGGCGGAGCGGGGATCAGGCGGAGCGGGTGCCGAGGGGGGCGAGCAGCTCCCCCACGACCACGACGAGAGCGGCCCTGATCTCGTCGTCGGGCAGCGGTTCGTTGGTGGACCAGTCGTCGCTCGCGGCGAGGATGTACGCCGCGCCGCCGAGCGCCACGCCGAAGCGCAGCTGGTCGAGGGTGCTGTCGAGGGCGCCGGCGGTCTCGCCGAGCGTGCGCACGAGGTCGTTGGCGCGCTCGATCACGGCGAGGTGGCCGAGCGACCGGCCCTGCGTGATGAACAGCGCGACCTCGTGCCGGTGCAGCAGGAGGAAGTCGATGAAGCGCTCGACGAAGAGGCGCCGCGCGTCCGCGTCGCCGCGGATGGAGTCGGCCCGCTCGATGACCTCGGCGAGCGCGTCGATGGTCGGCTCCAGCAGGGCGTCGAGCAGCGCCTCCTTGGAGGCGAAGTGGTAGAGCACGCTCGACTTGGAGTAGCCGGCCTCGTCGGCGATCTGCTGCAGCGAGGTCGCCTGGAAGCCGTCGCGGGCGAAGCGCGCGGCGGCGATGGTGCGGAGCTCGTCGCCGGCGGAGGCGCGGGGGGTTCGGGTCACCCGCCGAGCCTATGTCGACCGATCGGTCAGCTCCTGCACGATCGGTCAGACTGCCAGCGGCCTGCCAGGTCGGCGGCTCCGCGCGGGCCGGACCGCCCGCGGGATCAGCGCGTCAGCACGAACGCCAGCATCGCGAGGCCGACCGTGAGCGGCGCCACCACGAGCCCCAGCAGCACGTAGCGCGACCACTTGATGTGGACGCCCATGCTCACGAGCCGCTCATGCCAGAGCAGGGTGGCGAGCGAGGCCCACGGCGTGATGAGCGGGCCCGCGTTGACGCCCACGAGGACCGCGACGAGCCGCTCCGGGGATCCGGCGACGGGCTCGAGCGCGAGGTACGCCGGCAGGTTGTCGACGGCGTTGGCGCTCAGCGTCGCGACGCCCGCGAGGCGGAAGAGGGACGCGGCGTCCTGGCCCTGGCCCGAGATCGCGGCCATCACGGCGGTGAGCCCGAGCGACTGCGCCGCCTCCATCACGATGAAGAGGGCGGACGCGAACACCACCAGCTGCCACGGCAGGAGCCCGAGCCGGAGGACCCGCGGCCGACGGACGGCCGTGAGGACCGCGAGGAGGACCGCCGCGGCGAGCGCCGGGATCCACACCTCGACGCCCGAGACGAGCGCCGGCACGAGCAGCCCCACCACGACGGCGCTGCCCACGAGCAGCACCCGGTCGGTCGGCGCGGTCGGCGGCCCGACCTCGTAGCGGGTGAAGAGGTCCTTGCGGTGGATGACGAGGATCGCGAGCACGGGAACGGCGATGGCCACGAGCGCCGGCGCGACCGTGAGGGCCGCGAAGCCCGCCGGGCCGAGGCCGCCGAGCTCGTGCTCCGCGAGCAGGTTCGTGAGGTTCGAGACGGGGAGGAGCAGCGACGCCGTGTTCGCGAGCCACACCGTGGTGAGCGCGAACGGGAGCGGCGGCAGCCCGCAGTGCCGGGCGAGCACCACGACCACGGGCGTGAGCAGCACGGCCGTCGTGTCGAGCGACAGGAAGATCGTGCAGAGGCAGGCGAGCAGCACTGTCGCGAGCCAGAGCGCCCAGGTGCGTCCGCGGCCGAGGCCGGCGGCCCGCTCGGCGATCCAGGTGAACAGGCCCGCCTCGCTCGCGAGCTCGGTGACCACGGTGATGGCCACGACGAAGAGGAGGATCGGCCAGACCCGCTCGTACAGCACGCCGAGGTCGTCGAGCGGGAGGGCTCCGGTGGCCACGGCGACGGCGCCGACGACGAGGAGCACCACCCCGATGAGGGCTGTGCGCACGGGCGCCTCCTGTCTGATCCGCGATCACTGTACTCACCGCCCGCCGGGAGCCCGCACCGCCTGCGGAAAGGGGACGCCCGCCCGGTGGCGGGCGGGCGGCGCGGGCCGGGCGCGGTCGCGGCGGCCGGATCCCGGTACCGTGGGGAGCACACTGGGAGGTGTCATGCGCAAGTACATCCTGAACGGCAGCGTCCTCAGCGCCCTCATCGGCGGCTGGAGCACGCTCCAGACCACCCGGCGGGGTCCGCGCGACTGGAAGCTCGGCCTCATGTGGCTGAGCTGGGGCATCACGATGGCGATCGCCGTCGGCACCGTCATCGAGGACTCGCGCGACGGGCAGCTCGGCAACTAGCCGCCCCGCACGACCGACGCGCACGCCCCCGGGCGTGCGCGTCAGTCGTGCGTGCGCCAGCGGTCCCCGTCGACCTCGAGGTCGATGCGCTCCTCGGCCGGCACGGTGGAGATCGGGCCGGTGAAGAGCCCCGCCCGCACGTCGCCCTGGGCCGTGCCGGAGAACAGGCCCGTCGGCTCCGCCTCGGCCGCGCGTCGTCCCGCGCGGGTCGCGTCGGCGGTCACGTGCGGATCCACCATCTGCACCCGCGTGCGCGGCAGCGACTGCGGGCTGCTCTCGTGCAGGAACGTCACGAGGCGCTCGCGCACGAGGCAGCGCAGGTCGAACAGCGTCGGCGCGTCGACGGCGGAGACGAGCACCCGGATCCGCACGTAGCCGCCCACCGCGTCGGTGACCTGGAGCACGGAGACGCGACCGTCCCAGAGGTCGGTCGTCGCGAGCACGCGGTCGAGCTCCTCGCGCATGCTCGCCGGGGTCGCCCGCCAGTCGAGGTCGAGCTCCACGGCGCCGAGCAGCTCCGACTTGGTGCGCGTCCAGTTCTGGAACGGCGTGGTCGTGAAGTAGGTGGACGGCAGCACCATGCGGCGGTCGTCCCAGATGTGCACCACCACGTAGGTGAGCGTGATCTCCTCGACGCGGCCCCACTCGGTCTCCACGATGACCACGTCGTCGACCCGGATCGCGTCGCTGAAGGCGAGCTGCATCCCGGCGAACACGTTGGCGAGCGTCGACTGCGCCGCGAGGCCCGCGACGATCGACACGAGGCCCGCGGAGGCCAGCACGCTCGCGCCGGCCGTGCGCGCGCCCGGGAAGGTGAGGAGGATCGCGCCGACGGCGACCACCACGATCGCCACGACCGTGAGGCGGCGGATGATGAGCACCTGCGTGCGCACCCGACGCGCGACGCGGTTGTCGGCGACGTCCACGCGGTAGCGGCTGAGCCCGAGGTCCTCGAAGAAGATGGCGAGGGCGCAGACGAGCCAGGCGGACGCGACGATCGTCACGACGTGCAGCAGGTGGTCGAGCCCGTCGCGCAGCTCGCCCGGCGCGACGGAGGCGCGGAGCGCGACCCACACCGCCACGACCACGAGCAGCACGCGGAACGGGCGCCGGGCGCGGGCGACGAGACGGGCCGCCCATTCGCGGCGTCGGGCGATGACGCGCACGACGAGGGCGACGACGGCGGTCACGAGCAGGGCGGCGGCCACGGCCGCGAGCAGCGTGACGGTCACGGCCACGGCGGGCAGGGCGAGCAGCGAGGGCAGGTCCACGGATCCTCCAGACGGGTGGGGCGGACCGCGCTGTCCCGGGAGCGTCCAGTCTCGCAGCCGCTCCCCGGGAGACGCGTGGCCGGCCGCCCTCCCGGGGGCGCGCGCTCCGCGCCCCCATGCGGATCCGCCCGGCGTGTCGCGACGCCGCCCGGGCGTGTCGGCCGAGATCATGAGCCCGATCGTCGTGGACGCGATCGGGGAGGTCGGGATCATGTTCCGATGGCTGAGGCGCAGGACCCGCTCGACCGAGGCCGCGCCCGCGGCGCCGGATCCCCGGACGGCCGCCACCGGCCCCTCCCCCGCCGACGCGCCCGCGTCGACGCCCGTGCACGCGCCGTCGGTGTCGCTCGCGACGGGCGAGCTCGCCGCCATCGCGGCCCGGCTGCACGGCGGGCCGGTCCGGCCGCCGCACGTCGCCGCGCACAAGGCCGAGCCGGAGGCCCCGGCCGACGACGCGACCGCGGAAGCCGCGCCCGTGCCCGCGCCCGCGGAAGCCGAGGCGGATCCCGACCTCCGCCCGATCGCGCTCATCGTGCACGCGGCGCTCGCCCACCACTTCGGCCCCGACGGCGCCTGGGCGCTCGTGCGCCGGACGCCCGAGTCGACGGCCGGCTTCTTCGACGAGCTGATGACCGCGCACATCGCGCGCGACGTCGCCCTGGCGCTCGGCGCGGCGCCCGCCGCGGCCGACCTCCCGCTCGAGGACGCGCGCGCGACCGGATCCTCCGCGCCGGACGCCCCGGACGCCCGCGCAGGGTCCGCCCGGGAGGACGCCGTCGCGCGCGAGCTCGCGGTGTTCGACGAGGATCCGCTCGACGGCGCGCTCGCCGAGCTCGCCGGCGACCCGCGGCGCGTGCCCGCGCTGCTGCGCGCGACCCGGAGCGCCTAGGCCGCGCCGCCGAGCGCACCGCCGGGCGCGGCTCAGCCCTTCGGCGCCACCTGCGGGCCGTCCCACGGCCCCGCGGATCCGGCCGGGTACTCCTCGAGCGGCACGTCGCCGGCGCGCCAGGCGGCGATGACCGGCTCGACGATCCGCCAGCACTCCTCGGCCGTGTCGCCGCGCACCGACAGGCTCTCGTCCTCCGAGATGATGCCGTCGATGACCTGGCCGTACGGCGGCAGGTCGCCCGCGTCGAACGCGGTCACGAGCTCGGCGCGGTCGATGACGTCGGGGTCGGCCGGGCCGTTGACGTTGAGCTCCAGGTGCAGCTCGTCGGGCGCGATGAGGATGCGGATCCGGTCGGGCTCCTCGGCCCCCGTGAGGCCCGTGGGCACGTGCGGCGCGGGCTGGAAGGTCACGACGATCTCGCGGCGGTGGTCCGCCATGGCCTTGCCGGAGCGGAGGCGGAACGGCACGCCGGCCCAGCGCCAGTTGGCGATCTCCACGGTCAGCTCGGCGAGCGTCTCCGTGCCGCGCGACGGATCCACGCCCGCCTCGTCCGCGTACGCCGGGAGCTCGCGGCCCTCGACGTCGCCCGCGGTGTAGCGGGCCCGACGCGAGGACGCGACGGGGTCGCCGCCGAAGGGCCGGGTGGCGCGGAGCACGAGGGCCTTCTGGTCGCGCACGTCGCGCGCGCTCGTGGTGGCGGGCGGCTCCATCGCGAACACCGCCATGACCTGGAGCAGGTGGCTCTGGATCATGTCGGTGAGGGCGCCCGCGGTGTCGTAGTAGCGGGCCCGGCCCTCGAGCGCGAGCTGCTCGTCGTAGACGATCTCGACGCTCGCGATGTGCTGCGCGTTCCACACCGGCTCGAGCAGGCGGTTCGCGAAGCGGAGCCCGAGGAGGTTCCGCACGGTGGAGCGGCCGAGGAAGTGGTCGACCCGGTGCGTGCGCTCCTCGGGCACGAGCGTCGCGAGCAGCCGGTTGAGCGCCTGCGCGCTCGCGAGGTCGGTGCCGAACGGCTTCTCGAGCGAGAGGGACGTGCCCTCGGGCAGCGTCATGCCGGTCATCGCCTCGCACGCCTTCTCGGTGACCGCCGGCGGCAGGGCGAAGTAGACGGCGGGGGCCGCGTCGCACGCCGCGAACAGGCGCTCGAGGTCGGCCTGCGCGGTGACGTCGGCCGGCAGGTAGGTGGTGCCCCGGACGACGCGGTCGACCGCCGGGCCCGTGGCGCCGAGCGACGCGAAGGACGTGCGGACGACCTCGCGCCACCTGTCGTCGTCCCAGTCCTCCGTGCCCGCGCCGACGAGCTGCAGGTCGAGGTCGGGCCGGTGCGCGAGGAGCTCGCCGAGGCCGGGGAGGAGGAGGCGCGCGGAGAGGTCTCCGCTGGCGCCGAGGATGAGGAGCGTGGAGGTCGCGGGCATGCGGCCAGGCTACGCGGCGCGGGCGGGGACGCAGCCGGCCCGTGCGACCATGGCGCATGGCCATGCGCATCGAGGACTACGCACTCATCGGGGACTGCCACACGGGAGCGCTGGTCGGCCGGGACGGCTCCATCGACTGGCTGTGCCTGCCCCGCTTCGACTCCGCGTCCATGTTCGGGGCGCTCCTCGGCACGGACGAGCACGGATCCTGGCGCCTCGCGCCCGCGCATCCGGACGCCTCGGTCTCCATGCGCACCTACCTCGGCAACACCTTCGTGCTCTGGACGCGCTGGGAGACGCCGGAGGGCGCCGTCGAGGTCACCGACTTCATGTCCATGGGCAACCGCCGGGCCGACGTCGTGCGCCGCGTCCGCGGCATCGACGGCACCGTGCGGATGCAGGGCGACCTCCGCCTGCGCTTCGGCTACGCGACGGCCCTCCCCTGGATCCGCAAGCTCGACGACGGCGACCCCCGCCTCGTCGCGGTGGCCGGCCCCGACGCCGTCGTGGTCCGCGGCCCCGAGCTCACCGCCACGAACCACCACCACGGCGTGGCCTTCGAGGTGTCGGCCGGCGAGACCGTCGACCTCACGCTCACCTGGTACCCGTCGCACCGCAGCGAGCCGCCCGCGTTCGACGTGGACGCCGCGCTCGAGCACACGACCGAGTGGTGGGAGAGCTGGGCGAGCTCCATCGAGCACTCCGGCCCGCACCAGGCCGCCGTCCGCCGCTCGCTGCTCGTGCTCCGCGCGCTCACGCACGAGGACACGGGCGGCATCGTCGCGGCCGCGACCACGAGCCTCCCCGAGCAGTTCGGCGGCCCGCGCAACTGGGACTACCGCTACGTGTGGCTGCGCGACGCGTCGCTCACGCTGGAGGTGCTCCTCGCGCACGGCTTCGACGACGAGGCCGACGAGTGGCGCACCTGGCTCCTGCGGGCCATCGCGGGAGATCCGGGCGACGTGCAGATCATGTACGGGCTGAGCGGCGAGCGGTACCTCCCCGAGCGCGACCTCGACAGCCTGCCGGGCTACGAGGGATCCGGCCCCGTGCGCGTCGGCAACGGCGCGTTCGAGCAGTACCAGGCCGACGTCATCGGCGAGGTGATGATGGCGCTCCAGGCCGCGCGCGACGCCGGCGTCGGCGAGACCGAGTTCTCCTGGCCGCTGCAGCGCGCGCTCATCGGCTACGTCGAGGACAACTGGGAGCGGCAGGACAGCGGCATCTGGGAGATCCGCGGCGCCGAGCAGCACTTCACCCACTCCCGCGCGATGATCTGGGCGGCGCTCGACGCGGCCGTGCAGGGCGTCGAGCGGCACGGCCTCGACGGGCCGGTGGAGCAGTGGCGGACGCTGCGCGACCGGGTGCGCGACGAGATCCTCGACCGGGGCGTGGATCCCGCCACCGGGGCCTTCCGCCAGCACTACGGCACGACCGCGGTGGACGCGTCGCTGCTGATCCTCGCCCAGACCGGCTTCTGCGCCTACGACGACCCGCACATGCTCGCCACGGTGGACGCGATGGAGCGGACCCTCATGCACGAGGGCTTCCTGCTCCGCTACGACACGAGCGCGGGCGTCGACGGCCTGCCCGCCGGCGAGAACCCGTTCCTCGCCTGCTCGTTCTGGCTCGTCGAGCAGTACGCGCGCTCCGGCCGGCAGGCCGACGGGCGCGAGCTCATGGAGCGGCTCGTCGGGCTGTCCAACGACGTGGGGCTCCTGTCGGAGGAGTACGACCCGGTGCAGGGGCGCCAGGCGGGGAACGTGCCGCAGGCCCTGTCGCACCTCGCGCTCGTGCGCGCGGCGGACGCCCTCGAGGCGGCGGCGGCCGCGCATCCGGACGAGCTCGACCGCGCGCACGAGGCGGGGAACGCCGCGCTCGCGCATGCGGATGCCGCGCGGGGCGCGGGGGCGGCCGCCGCCTGATCCCGGGAGCCGGGCCGGCGTCCCCGGCCCGCGCGGGCCGTCGGCGCGGATCCGTCGACGCGGGGTCGTCGGCGCGGGTCCGTCGACGCGGGTCCGTCGACGCGGGGTCGTCGGCGCGGGTCCGTCGGCGCGGGTCCGTCGGCGCGGGCCCGTGGACGCGGGCCCGTCGACGCGCATGCGTCAGCGCGGGCCCGTCAGCGCGGCAGCGGGCCGAGCGACGCGAGGAACCGCGCGACCGCGGGCAGCGCGTCCGGGTGCCTGGGCGTGTCCGCGTGGGTGGCGCCGTCGAGCTCGACGAGCGGCGCGTCCGGGCGGAGAGCGTGCACGTGGTGGGCGGCCCGCAGCCGCTCGGGGTCGCGGGTGCCGGCGACGAGGAGCAGCGGCACGTCGGATCCGGCGACGACCGCGTCCGGCACGCCGGCGTCCCGCTCCGACTCGCGCATGTACGCCGCGAGCGCCCGGGCGTCGTCGGCGAGGAAGGCCCCGCGCGTCGCCGCGTCGACCGGATGCCCGCTGTGGCGCTCCCACGCGTCGAGGAAGCCCGGCATCCCGCCCGCCTCGAGCGCCTCGATGCAGCCGGGGAAGAACACGCGGTCGAAGACGCCGACGCCGCTCCGCGGGGATCCGCCGAGGCTCGACGTGGAGAGCAGACGCTCCGGATGCGACGCGGCGAGCGAGAAGCCGACGCGCGCGCCGAGGCTGTAGCCGACGTGGTGCACGGCGGGGACGCCCACCGCGTCGAGCACGGCCACGACGTCGGCGACCATGAGGTCCATCGCGTACGCGGCGGGCTCGTGCGGGGTGCCGCTCCGGCCGTGGCCGCGGAGGTCGAGCGTGATGACCGGCCGATCGGGCGAGAGCCCGCGCACCCAGCCGAAGCCGCGCCAGATCGCCTGCGACAGGGCCGTCCCGTGCACGAGCACGACGGGCGCGTGCGCCGGGTCGCGCGGGTCCTCCCCCTCCGGTCGGGCGCCGAAGGCCCGGTAGGCGATGCGCGTGCCGTCGAGGGGGTTGGTCGCGGTGTCCACGGGGATCCAGGCTACGCGGACACCGGGGCGGTCCCGCGCGGGCCGGTCGGCCCGGCCCGTGCGGTGCGGGCCGGGCTCGGCCGGGCGCCGTCTCGGCCGGGCCGGGCGCCCCGGACGGATCCGGGGCCGGGCGGATCAGGCCGTCGCGCCCGCGCCGTCCTCGTCGGTGCGGTGCGGGGTGTCCTCCTCGGGCTCGAAGTGGTCGTTCCCGCCGTCGTGCCCGGCCGCGACGCCGGTGCTCCCCGCGGGGATCGTGCCCTCGCCGCCGAGCCCCGCCGCGTCGTCCTGCGTCGCGTCGTCCTGCGCGTGGTCCGTGCCGTCGTGGTGCGTCATGCGTGCCTCCTCTGGTCCCGCGGCGGGCGCCCGCGTCGTCGCGGGCACCGCGTCCTGCGGCGTCCTCCCATCCTGGCCGGACCGAGCGGCGTCGGCGCCGGCCGTGTCCGGATCGCGCCCGCTCGCAGCATCCCGTCACCCCGGAGGAGTTCGTTAGCGCGTCTAATGAGCTAGCCTAAGCAGGTGCCCGACTCCCCCGACCTCAGCCAGAGCCTCCGCGCCGGCGTGATGCGCCTCTCGCGCCGCCTGCGCGCCGAGAAGGCCGACCACGAGCTGGGCGACAGCCAGTTCGTGGTCCTCGCCCTCCTCCTCCGCGACGGGCCCGCGAGCCCCGGTCGCCTCGCCGAGCTCGAGCGGGTCTCGGCCCCGAGCATGAACCGCACGGTCAACTGCCTCGTGTCGGCCGGCTACGCCGAGCGCTCGCCCGCGCCCGACGACGGGCGGCGGGTCACCGTCTCCGTCACCGAGGAGGGCCGCCGCGTCGTGCAGGAGACCCGCCGCCAGCGGAGCGCGTGGCTGTCGCTCCGCCTCGACGAGCTCACGCCCGAGGAGCGCGCCACGCTCGCCGACGCCGCCGTCCTCCTCGGCCGGATGGCCTCCGCGTGAGCGCCGTCTTCCGCAGCCTCCGCGCGCCGAACTACCGCATCTGGTTCGCGGGCGCCCTCGTCTCCAACGTCGGCACGTGGATGCAGCGCACGGCCCAGGACTGGATCGTCCTCACCGAGCTCACCCGCTACGACGCCACCGCGGTCGGCATCGTCATGGCGCTCCAGTTCGGCCCCATGCTCCTGCTCTCCCCCTACGCCGGCCTCATCGCCGACCGCTACGACAAGCGCCGCGTCCTCATGATCACGCAGGGCACCATGGCCGTCCTCGGCCTCGGGCTCGGCCTCATCGTGCTCTCCGGGCGTGCCGAGCTCTGGCACGTGTACCTCTTCGCGCTCCTCCTCGGCATCGCGTCCGCGCTCGACGCCCCCGCCCGCCAGTCCTTCGTCTCCGAGCTCGTCTCCGACGACGACCTGTCGAACGCCGTCGCCCTCAACTCGGCGTCGTTCAGCGCCGCGCGGATGATCGGCCCGGCGGTGGCGGGCGTGCTCATCGCGGGCGTCGGCACCGGCTGGGTCTTCCTCATCAACGCGGTGAGCTTCATCGCCGTGCTGATCGCGCTGACCCGCCTCCGCGTGGGCGAGCTCCGCCGCCCGGAGCGCGTGGCCCGCTCCCGGGGCCAGCTCCGCGAGGGCTTCCGCTACATCGGCGGGCGGCCGGACATCATGGTGATCCTCGTCATCGTCTTCCTCGTCGGCGCCTTCGGCTACAACTTCCCGATCTTCACCTCCACCATGGCGAGCGTCGAGTTCGGCAAGGGCGCGACGGAGTTCGGCCTGCTGTCGTCGAGCCTCGCCGTCGGATCCGTCGCGGGCGCGCTCCTGTCGGCCCGGCGCGAGCGGCCCCGCATCCGCCTCGTGTTCGTCGGCGCCGCGCTCTTCGGCATCGCGACCGCGCTGGCCGCGATAGCGCCCACGTACCTGCTCTTCGCGGGCGCCCTCGTGATCGTCGGCGTCGTCTCGCAGACCCTCATGACGAGCGCCAACAGCACCGTGCAGCTCACGGTCGAGCCGCGCATGCGCGGCCGGGTGATGGCGGTCTACATGGCGATCTTCGTGGGCGGCACCCCGCTCGGCGCCCCGGTCGTCGGCTGGGTCGCGAACACGTGGGGCCCGCGCACGGCGCTCATGGTGGGCGCGGCGTCCGGCCTCGTCTCCGCGGTCATCGCGATCGCCTGGCTCGTCCTGCACCGGCACCTGCGCATCTCGTACCGGATCCACCGCACGCCGCACCTCGTGGTCACGCACGACGGCGACGGCCGCGACCGCCGGGAGGACGCGCGCGAGGACATCGAGGCGGACGAGGCGGTCGCCCGGCGCACCTAGGGCGCCGGTCGCGCCGACGGCGGAGCGCCCGGGCGCTAGGGCGCGGGAGTGGGGGACGCCGCCTGCGGCACGTAGCCGACGTCGTCGAGGCAGTAGTCGAGGAACGCGTTCGTCGCGCGCAGGTACTGACCGGTGTCGAGCGAGGCGCCGTCCGTGTCGGCGCCCGAGCGCAGCGCGTCGAGCTCGTCGACGATGGTCGAGAACGCGGTGACCAGCGGCTTCATGCCCTCCGGCGCCATGCCCGCGAGGGACGCGTCGCCCTGCTTCACCCGCTCGAGGATCGTCGGGTCGACGGGCTTCCCGTCGCCGAGCGCCTGCACGAGCTTCGTGGAGTCGGGCAGGACCTGCGCCAGCGTGGAGCAGGTGGCGAGCTCCGCCTGGGTCGGCGGTCCCGGCGCGCGGGTCACGGTCGGATCCGGTGCCGGGGTAGCCGCCTCCCCGCCGGCGTCGGCCGGCCCCGTCGGGGCCGCGGTCGGGGTCGGGGTCGCGCCGCCCGGCTGTCCGGGATCCGCGGTGCAGCCCGCCACGAGCAGCACGCCCGCGACCGCGGCGAGCGCCGCCGTGCGCGACCGGATCCGTCGTCCCGAGCCGTGCGTGCGTGCCATCCGCGCCTCCTCGGCGTCTATCACAGGTGCAGAGCCCCGCGGAAGTCGATCGACGCGGGTGTCAGGGCGAATGCCCCTTACCACTACCGTATTCGGATGACACGAAGCGAGAGCGACCGCAGCACCGTCCCGCCCGATCCGGATTTCGTGGCGCAGGACTTCAGCCACGAGCAGGAGGGCTACCAGCACGGCCTCAAGCCCCGCCAGCTGCAGATGATCGCCATCGGCGGCGCGATCGGCACGGGGCTGTTCCTCGGAGCCGGCGGCCGCCTCGCCTCCGCGGGCCCCGCCCTCGCCATCGTCTTCCTCGTCTGCGGCGTGTTCGCCTTCTTCATCCTCCGCGCGCTCGGCGAGCTGGTGCTGCACCGCCCGAGCTCGGGATCGTTCATCTCCTACGCGCGCGAGTTCTACGGCGAGAAGTTCGCCTACGCCGCCGGCTGGATGTACTTCCTCAACTGGGCCACCACCGCCATCGTCGACGTCACGGCCGTCGCCCTCTACATGCACTACTGGTCCGCCTTCACGGCGGCGCCGCAGTGGCTGCTGGCCCTCATCGCCCTCGCGATCGTCCTCGCGCTCAACCTCGTCGCGGTCAAGGTGTTCGGCGAGATGGAGTTCTGGTTCGCGCTGGTCAAGGTCGCCGCGCTCGTGGTCTTCCTCATCGTGGGCATCGTGTGGCTCGCCTGGAGCTTCCCCGTGACGGTCGGCGGCGCCGAGGTGCAGACCGGCTGGACGGTGCTGCAGCAGAACGGCGGCATCTTCCCGCAGGGCCTCGTCCCCGTCGTGCTCGTCGTGCAGGGCGTCGTGTTCGCCTACGCCGCGATCGAGCTCGTGGGCACCGCGAGCGGCGAGACGCAGGACGTGGAGAAGGTCATCCCCCGCGCCATCAACTCCGTCGTGTTCCGCATCGCGATCTTCTACGTCGGATCCATCGTGCTGCTCTCGCTCCTGCTCCCCTACACGGCGTACAGCGCCGACCAGAGCCCGTTCGTCACGTTCTTCTCCAGCCTCGGCTCGCCCGAGGTCGGCGCGGTCGCCGGATCCGTCATGAACTTCGTCGTCCTCACGGCCGCCATGTCGAGCCTCAACGCCGGCCTGTACAGCACGGGCCGCGTCCTCCACTCCATGGGCATGAACGGGTCGGCGCCGAAGTTCACGACCGTGATGTCGAAGGGCGGCGTGCCGTTCGGCGGGATCCTCCTCACCGGCTCCATCACGCTCCTCGGCGTGGCGCTCAACGCGGTCGTGCCCGACCAGGCCTTCGAGATCGTGCTCAACGTCGCGGCGCTCGGCATCGTGGCCGGCTGGGCGACCATCATCCTGTGCCAGATGCGCCTGCGCACCTGGGCGAAGCAGGGCAAGGCGAAGGAGCCGACGTTCCGCCTGCCGGGCGCGCCCGTCACCTCGTGGCTGACGCTCGCGTTCCTCGTCAGCGTGCTCGTGCTGATGGCGATCGACTGGCCCATCGGCACCCTCACGGTCGCATCGCTCGTGATCATCATCCCGCTGCTGGTCGTGGGCTGGTACCTGCAGCGCGACCGGATCCTCGAGATCGCCCGCCTCCGCGAGGGCGTCACCGGGCCGTTCCCCATCACCGGACGCGACGCCACGAACCAGCGCAGGCGCTGACCCGCGCCGCTCAGCGCGTCCCGACGCCGCCGTCCCCCGCTCCGGGGGCGGCGGCGTCGTCGTCCCGGGACCGCGGACCGGCAGCCGCCCGCGCGGCGGCGTCCGTCCGGTCGGCGTCCGTCCGGTCAGCGTCCGTCCCGTCGGCGCCGGGCTGCGTCGGATCGGGACGCAGCCGTCGCCCGAACGCCACGAGCTCCCGGTCGTGCTGCACGACCCACGCCACGGCCGCGTTGAGCGTCTCGCGCCGCGCCACCCAGACCCGCAGCCCGTCGGACCCGAGCCCGCAGGCGTAGACCTCGTAGGAGAAGGGCTCGGCGAGGTCGGCCCGGTGACGGAGCACCCAGCCGAGCGCCGGTCCGTCCCCGACGCGCACGAGCCAGGCTCCGCGGACGGGGTGCGCGTACGGGTGCTCCGGCACCGGGTCGATGGAGCCGCTCGCGTCGCCGCTCTGCTTGCTCCACATGCGGATCCCCTCCGGTCGCCCGCCGCCGACCGGGTGGTCGGGGCGACGCCCGGCCGCGTCGATCCGAGCGTACGCGCGCGCACCGACGCCGCCGCGGGACGGGGGCGCGGGGCGGGGGCGCGCGGGACGGGGGCGCGGGGCGGGGGCGCGCGGGACGGGGGCGCGGCGTCGTGCCCGCACCGCGCCGGTCTCCGGTCCCGTCGCCGGCCCACCCGCGCCCTCCCTCCCGCCCGCCCGCCTCACGAGCACTCGCCGAGCACGCGGTCGATGACCGCCCGGTCCGCGTCGTCGATGCCCAGCCGGTACCGGCTCACGACGAAGGCGAAGCGCGTGACGTAGAGGCAGCGGTACGCGGGATCGGGCGGGAGCCACGTGGCCGGACCCTGGTCCGACTTGTCCTGGTTCGTCGGTCCGTCCACGGCCTGCAGCTCGTCGAGGTCGGTCGCCAGCCGCTCGCGTCGCGCGTCGGACCACGCCCACGCGCCGTGCCGCCACGCCCAGGAGAGCGGCACGAAGTGGTCGATCTGCACGGCCGCGCTCGTGCGGGGTCCGCGCACGAAGTCGATGCCGCGTCCGGTGTACGCGTCGTCCAGGTGCCCGGCGACGACCGTGCACGCGTCGTCGGGGGCGACCACGACGCCGACGAGGTCGCGGGAGAGCACGTCGTCCCGCTGATCGCACCCGTTCCCGTCGGCGTCCGCCCATGCCGGGCCGAACGCGTCGCGGTCGTAGCGCGGATCCCGCTCCCGGGTGTCGGGGGCGAGCGCGTCGGTCATGGCGCGCACCGCGTCCACGTCGATCCGCCCCTCCCGGACGAGGCCCGCGCGGGCCAGGACGTCCACGACCGCGCCGTCGCGCACCTCCGCGGAGAGCGGGCCGCCGCCGTCGGGACCGGAGGAGGCCTCCCTCGCCCCGACCGCCACCGACGCGACGACGATGACGACGGCCGCGCCCGCGAGCAGGATGCGGAGCGCCGCGGCGCGGGACCGGGGGCGCGGGATCAGCCCCCGCCACCGCCCGCCGCGTCGTCCGCGCTCGTCCACGTCCCCACCTCCCGGGTCCCGGGATACCGGATGGAGGACGCCGTGGCCGACGGTGCGCCCGACACGAGGAGCGTGGCCTCCGCCGACGGGTGGGGAGGGCGCGGTACGCGCGCCCGTCGCCGGCGATCGCCGGCGGGGGGGGGGATCAGATCAGGGCGCGCGCCGCGGCCCCGCCGCCGAGGACCTCGCCGAGGGACGAGGGGCCCGGCGTGTTCTGGCCGGCGGTCGCGAGGCGCACGAGGGCGAAGGCGACCACGGCGACGACGACGATCGCGGCGATGACGAAGATCCACACCTTGAGCCCGCGTCCGGCGGGCTGGAGCGGGTTCTGCTCGAGGGGGCCGTCGTGGTCGGGTCGTTCGGGGTGATCGCGCATGCTCGCACCCTACGCCGGTCGCCCTCCCCGCTGACGGCCCGGCGGCCCGACGTCCGTCGCGGGGACAGGGGCCGCACACGACGACGGGCGGCCCCTCGGGATGAGGGACCGCCCGTCGGCGGGTGCCGCGCGCGGGGGCGCGGCGGGGTCAGGCGGAGATGCTCTGCGCGAGGACCCCGTCGAGGACGACGGACGCCTCCTCGTCGGTGGACTTCTGCGCGAGCGCGAGCTCCGAGACGAGGATCTGCCGGGCCTTCGCCAGCATGCGCTTCTCGCCGGCGGAGACGCCCGAGTCCTGGTCGCGGCGCCAGAGGTCGCGGACGACCTCGCTGACGCGGCGGACGTCGCCGGAGCCCATCTTCTCGGTGTTGGCCTTGAAGCGGCGCGACCAGTTGCCGGCCTCCTCCTCGACGTCGCCGCGGAGCACGTCGAAGACGGCCTCGACGCCCGAGCTGTCGATGACGTCGCGGAGCCCGACGAGCTCGGCGTTGTCGACGGGCACGTCGATGACGAGCTCGCTCTGGTGGATCTGGAGGGTGATGTACTTCTTGTCGACCCCCTTGATGGTGCGGGTCTTGACCGCGGTGATCGTGGCTGCGCCGTGGTGGGGGTACACGACGGTCTCCCCTACTTCGAAAATCATGTAGTGCTGTCCTTCGATCCCTCGAGATGTGTGCCGGAGATGTCGCGCACGCGCATGCATGCCGCGTGGGCGCCGACGTCGCGCACCATGGCCGCGCCGGGAGGCGATGCCAGGGAGCGTGGCCGGTGCACCGAGATCACCGGCCTCCGCGGCGCTCCGCCAGGGGCGTCCGCGGTGATGGTCCGACCCGTATTCTCTCACGGTTCTCCCCCGACCCCCGACGCGGTCGGCGGAGGTCGGGCGCGCCCCCTCGCCTCGCGCTAGCGGACCACGATCTCGTGGATCGAGTAGCCGTACGGCGTCGCGCGCTCCACGCCCTGGACGCGGATGAAGCGGTGCTCGCCCCGCACGGCGAAGGTCTCCGTCCCGCCCTCCCCCGCCGTCTCGGTGGCGAGCGTCGTGAACGGGCCCTCCGCGCGGGTCGCCCCCTGGATCAGGTACTCCGCGGCGTGGGCCGCCTCCCACCGCACGGCGACCGAGGAGATCTCCGACGCCCGTCCGAGGTCGACGGTGATCGACTGGTCGTCGCTCGCCTCGCTCGCCCACCGCGACGCGGGGTCGCCGTCGACCGCGTTCCCGGCCTTCGTCCCCGGGGCCTGCTCGCTCGTGGCGGTGGCCGTCGCCCCCTCGGCGAGGTTCCTCGCCGAGACGATTCCGTCGGCCGACCACACCGAGAGGCCGAGCAGCGAGTAGCCGTACGGCGTGGCCCGCTCGACGCCCGTCATCCGCACGAAGCGCGCGCGGGCGTCCACCGCGTGGCTGTCGTGCCCGCCGTCGCCGGCCGACTCGGTGACGACCGTCTCCCAGTCGTCGTCGGCCGTCGCGCGGGTCTGCAGCAGGTAGCCGGACCCGTAGGCGGCCTCCCACTCCAGGTCGATGCGCGCGATCGTCGCCACGGAACCGAGGTCCACCTCGATCCAGGCGTCGTCGCGGGCCGCGCTCGACCAGCGCGAGGTCGGCGACCCGTCGACCGCGAACGCGGCGGGGGTGCCCGCGTTCTCGGTGGACGACGCCGTGACGTCCTTGCCGTACGCCACGTCGGCGAGCGCACCCGGCGCCGGCACCTCCGGCTGCCCGGATCCGCCGGCCCCGTTCGCGCGCACCGTGACCGTCGACGAGCCCCGGGCGCCGTCGAACTCGACGGAGATCGGGAAGGTCCCCGGGGTCGCGCCCGCGGTGTACGTGCCGTCGGCGGCGATCGTGCCGCCCTCCGCCGCGAACGGCGCCGCGATCCGGCCCCCGTTGCCCGCGGCGTCGAAGGCCCAGGCGGCGAACCGCACGTCCCGCCCGCTCACGACCGTGGGGTCCTGCGGCGTGACCAGGATCTCGGTGGTGTCGATCGCGGAGGCCGACGGGGTCCCGGTCACGCCGAGGTCCCAGATCGAGTAGCCGTAGTCGGTGAGGCGCTCGAGCCCGAGGATCCGCACGTACCGGCCGGTGGCCTCGACGGCCACGTCGTCGGCCGTGGCGGCGGTCTTGGAGACCGTCCGCGCGGTCGTCCAGGGGCCGTCCGCGTCGTCCGCGACCTGGATCTCGTACTCCGCGGCCGCCGCGGCCTCCCAGCCGACGTGCACCGACGAGATGTCGTGCTGCGCGCCGAGGTCGACGCGCAGCCACTGCTCGCCCGCGCCGTGCGCGCTCTCCCAGCGCGTGCCGGACGCGCCGTCGACCGCCGCCTCCGCCGTGTTGGCGCCGTCGGATGTCGACGCCGCGACGGGCTTGCCCCGCGCGATGTCGGTGCCGGGCGCGACGACCGCGACGACCGACGTCCCGGATGCGCCGTCCGCCGAGGCGCGGACGTAGCCGGCGCCCGGGGCGCGGGCGCTGAGCACGCCCGCGGCGTCGAGGCCGCCGTCGGCCGTGGTCTCCCAGCTGACCGGACCGGTCCCGATCGGGTCGCCGTACTGGTCGCGGCCCGTCGCGGAGAACGGCGCGGTGCCGCCTTCCGTCACGCGCACGAACCCGGGCGACACCGCGAGGGCCGACAGCACGGGGCGCGGGGCCACGCGCAGCTCGTAGCCGGCCGTCGTCGACCCGGATGCGGCCGTGACGGTGATCGGGTCCGCGTCCTCCGTGGCCGTGAACGTGCCCTCGGCGTCGATGGACCCGCCGCCGTCGACGCTCCACCGCAGGTCGTCGATCGGGATGGTGGCGCCGTACTGGTCGTACCCGACCGCGGTGAACCGGAGGGAGTCCCCGCGCTGCACGGTCCTCGCGGAGTCCGGGGCCGTGACGACGATGCGGTCGAGCTCGGCGTCGAGGTGGTGCTGCACCATCGTGTGCGCGGGCACCTGGATGGTGCCGATCACCGCGTCGCCGTCGTACACGTCGTAGCCGGCCTGCGCGTCGGTGCCGTTGAACACCGCGTAGCTGTACGCCTTCGTCGCGGCGTCGTAGTACACCTGGCTCGTCGGGTTCGCCACGTGCCGGGTCAGCACCTCGCTGCCGAGCGAGCGGTTGGCCATGGCGTTGTAGTAGACCGCTCCGGCCATCGAGTCGCTCGTGACGACGGGGTCGTCCGTCTTCGACAGCTCCGCGTGCATGTCGGCGTAGAAGTCGGGGTCGCTCTGCGCGGTCATGCCGAGCACCACGTTGCCGAGCGCGTCGCCCATGCGGCTGTACACGCCGGCCGCCTGCGCGGTGTCGACGCCGCTCTCGTAGCCGGACACGTCGTAGGCGTGCAGTCCCCGCTGCACGTCGGGGTCGACCGCGTAGTCGGTCGAGAGGTAGTCGAAGAGCTCCCAGCCCGGCGCCCATTCGTCCGGGTCCGTGTCCGGGCGATCCGCCGGCGGGGTCGCCGGAGCGAACCCGTCTGGCAGCGATCCCGGCGTCCAGTGCTCGTCGGGGAAGGCCAGCTGGCCGTCGTCGCCGACCGTGAAGCGGAGCTCTCCGGTCGCCGCGTCGAAGAGCGGATTGGCCGCCACCTCCGCGCTCGTGTACGCCGGGTTGTTGAGGTACGCCCTGCGGACGACGTCCTTCAGCGTGTTCACCGAGTCGGTCGGGCTCTTCGCGACGACACCGCCGTACCAGGTGCCGATGCCCGCGGCCTGCTTGGCCGCGAGGCCGAGCAGGCCCTCGATCTCGTCCTCCGCCCACCGGCCGTTGATCGGGGCCCGCTCGTCGAACATGTCGTCGAGCAGGCTGTTCGAGAAGCCGCGGTCCCAGCCGAGGTAGTTGAGCCACGGTCCGGTCGGCATCCACTGGATGCCGAAGATCCAGGCCGGGTCGCCGCTGAAGTAGGTGGCGAAGGCCTGGCCGGAGTCCCCGAGGATGCCCGTGGTGCTGTGCGCGTACGCGTCGGGGAACACGCCGGCGCCCGTTCCGTGGGCGGCCTCCGGGTTGCCGTTGTAGTCGAGGTAGTAGTCCATGACCGCGGCGCGCTCGGTGACGTAGCCCATCGCGCCGGTGGCCTGCATCTCGGTGTCGCCGAGCGCCGACCCGAGCAGGAAGAGGCCGGCCCACGACTGGATCGCCTCGGAGCTCGACTCCTGGTTGTTGCCGCCGCCGGAGCTGTAGCCGCCGGCGTAGGAGTGCCCCTCGAACACGTCGAACGTGCGCAGGTACGGGAAGTCCTCGTCCTCCCTGTCCCAGTTGGCGTACTGCTTGGCCACGAGGGTGGCCATGGGGCCGTACGCGGCAGCCCACGCGGGGTCCTCGAACGCGAGGAGGCCGGCGGCGAGGGTGAAGTAGCCGTAGTGGAAGTGGTTGTCGGTGAACTCGTGCGATCCGTAGGAGTCGCCGAATCCGATGAGGGCCTTCCAGGTGTCGTACCGCGCGAAGAACCGCTCGTTCTCGCCGGGCGCGTAGGTGAACCAGTCCTCGAGCGCCGTCGTGAGCGAGGCCTTGAGCTTCCCGTACGACGCGGTGTCGCCGATCTGCTTGGCCATCGTCATGTACTCGGCGAGCTGCAGGACGTCCTTGCCGCCCCAGTAGGTGTCGCCGCCGTACTGGGTGCGCTCGGCGTAGCCGCGGACGAAGTCCTCCATCACGGCCGCGTCGTAGTCGTGGGAGCGCCCGGTCTCCTGCGGCGCGGGCGCCACGGGCGTGATCCCGGTGAACGGGTAGGCGACCTTCCAGCCGCCGTGACCGATCGCGGTCCTCATGAGCCCGCGCGGCGTCGCGTAGGTCGCCGGCGCGTAGTCGATGTCCGTGGTCGTGCTGTTGTAGGTGTGCGGCAGCCAGCCCTGGACGGTGTCGAGGTCGGTGCCCTGCAGCGCCTCGGTCTCGATGGAGTACGTCTCGACCACCTCGCCGCGCTCGACGCTGTACTCGTGCTCCATCGTGGTGTCGCGGGGGATGGCGAAGGCGTGCGCCGACATGTCGTCGAGATCGGCGCCGGTCGCCGGGAGGGCGCTCACCACGAGGTGGTCGGCGGCGAGGGTGGCCTCGATGGTGTCACCCGCCAGGTCGAACGAGCTGCCGTGGGGCGCGTGCACGCCGAAGGTGCGGTCGTCCTGCGTGATGGTGAACGCGTCGACCGTCGCGGGGAATCGGAGCGGGGTGCCGTCCGCCGCGGCGAACGTGGCGCCGGCGCCCACGGAGATCCGCGGCGCCACGCCCGCGAACTCGAACCAGGTGTACGGCGTGCCGCGGGCGAGGGTGACGTCCATGTAGCGGGTCGCGGACTGGCGCATGCGCCAGCTCACGTTCCAGTCCCCCCAGCGCAGCGCGTCGGCCTGCGTGGCGCGGAACGCGGTGCCGAACCGATCGCCGATGCCCTCCGGCGCGTCGGTGCGGACGATCTGGTCGACGAGCACGTGCGCCCACCCGGCCGGCATGTCGTCGACGATCTGGATGGTCGCCCGCTGCCCGGCGTGGGCCGTGACGTCCCAGGTCACCCAGCGCAGCCTCTCCGACTGCTCGCCGGTCGCCGACGCGACCGTCGCGCCGTCGATGACGAGGCGCGCCTCGGTGCGTCCGGGGTGGGCTCCGCCGCCGACCAGGAGGCTGATGAAGTCGCGGTCGACGGTGAACTCGGGCGAGGTGAGCGTGCCCATGGCGCCGTCGCCCTTCCCGGTCGTGAAGGAGTTGACGAGCCCCTTCCCGAGGTACCCCTCGACGGCGGTCTGGCCCGCGGCCGTCCCCGTCGTCGGGGTCGCGAACGCGTCCCCGGTCGAGGTCCAGCCCGCGGGGAACGCGGCCTCCTCGAAGCCCGCCATGTAGATGTCCGAGGGGTCGGGCTGCGGCGGCACGCTGCCCTGCACCTGGATCGCCGAGTCGTCGAGCATGCTCGTGCCCTGGTCGTTCCACTCGGTGGGATACGCGATGCGGGTGCCCAGCTCCGTGTTCGACACGACGAACGGGTCGGCCCAGAGGTTGCCGGAGTACCTGCTCACGAGGAGGTCCGACCACCACGAGTTGGTCGGGACCGGCTCGCCGCGCATCGAGGGATCGATGTACAGCTCCTTGTCCACCACGGCGGACACGTCGTGCCCCGGGCGGTCGAGCGACTTCGGGGGTGCCGCGGCGTAGGAGCCGGCGCCCACCGGCACCGGCGTCGAGGCGCCGGGGTCGGCGGCCACGGCGGCTGTCGCGACCGGTGCCGCGGGGGTCGCGACGGTGAGGGTGAGCGCGGCCAGGGCCGCCGCGACGACGGCGGCGGATGCGCGGAGGACCGGCAGCGAGGTGGGTCGGATCATCATTCCCTCTCGGAACGTGGGAGGAGCTGCGGAGGAGGGACGCGGGAGCTGGTGCGCACGGCCCGGCGCCGCCGTGACGGAGCGCGGCGGGCGTGGCGTCAGCGGTCGCCGGAGGCACCGCCCCCGTCCGCCCCTGATCCCACCCACTCGATCGCACGTCGATGCCGAGCTAATTCTATGAGCAGGGAAATGGAGCTGTCCCCGCCCCGAACGGGGCGGTACCCGTCGAGTCGCGGGCGCGCCACGCAGGAGGTCGCGCGCGCTCGAAAGAGGGTGCGGTCTCCGGGGCCGGTCCCGTCGGGAGCTCCCCCGCCGCGCGCGACGCCGGATGCGGTGTCGGCGGACGACGCCCGTCGTACCCTTCCGCGGCGGCGTTCGCCCTGCGGCACGCATGGCGACGCTCACGCCACCCCGGGCCCGTCACGGCCCCGCGCCAGGCGAGAGCCCGTGGTCCGCCGGGACGCGACCGGGCGGGGACGATCCTGCGGCGGCGTGTCGGACCATCCGGCGAAGACGATCCGCCCGGAGCCGGGATGCACCCGAAGTGGAGGACGGGACCGGCGGCTGGCAGACTCGCCGCGCGGATGGATGTCGTGGTGCACCCCCTCGGACTTGAACCGAGAACCCACTGATTAAGAGTCAGTTGCTCTGCCAATTGAGCTAGAGGTGCAGGTGAGGACCCTGTCGAACGGGGTACCGGACCGAGAGATGACACTAGCACCACGTCGCGGGCCGACGCCAATCGAGGGCGTGGACACCGCGATCGACGCCCGGGCCGCGGCTCTAGCATGGAGGCCGACCCGCGAACGAGAGGCTCCCCCATGTCCGAGACCACCCGCCTCGAGAAGGGGCAGCCCGCCCCCGACTTCACCCTGCCCGACCAGGACGGCGTCCCCGTCACCCTGTCCGACCTCCGCGGCCAGGACGTCATCGTGTACTTCTACCCGGCGGCCGGCACCCCCGGATGCACCACGCAGGCCTGCGACTTCCGCGACAGCATGGACTCCCTCCAGCGCGCCGGCTACCGCGTCCTCGGCGTCTCCAAGGACCCCCAGGAGGACCTCGCGCGCTTCCGCGAGGAGCAGGGCCTCGGCTTCACGCTGCTCTCCGACCCCGACCTCGAGGTGCACCGCGCCTACGCCGCGTACGGCGAGAAGTCGCTCTACGGCAAGAAGGTCACGGGCGTCATCCGCTCCACGATCGTCGTGGACGGCGAGGGGCACGTCGCCCTGCCGCTGTACAACGTGAAGGCCACGGGTCACGTGGCGTCCCTGCGGAAGAAGCTCGGCGTCGACGCCTGACGCTCGAGGCGCTGCGCGTCGCGCGCTCAGTAGCGGCGGCGCGTGGCGTCCAGGACGGACCGCGTGAACAGCAGGACCAGCACGACCAGCGACGGGACGATGAGGCCCCAGCCCAGGTCCTGACGGGCGTCGGCGCCCTGGAGGCTGCCCACGCCGACGGCGATCTGGAGGACCTGCCAGGTGACCGCCGCGGGTCGCACCCAGCTCCGCCCCTGCAGGATCCCGCGCACGATGGCCGCCAGGAACACGGCGGCGAGCGCCGCGAGGGCGATGAGCGCCACGGCGCTGGCGAGGGAGGACGGCGTCGAGGTCAGCAGGTCGACCACGAGGAGCGTCGTGATCCCCGCCATGCCGAGCGCCTCCAGCCCGACGAGCACCGCCAGCAGCACCACGGCCGCGGATCTCGGGGCGGCCGGTCCGGCGTCGCGCGGATCGAGGGCATCACCGGTTCCGGTCACAGCACGTTCCCATACAAAGCTATTGATTGATCGTTGGCTCTATGCGACGATATTCCAGGTCGAGTTCGTTCACAGGGTGGTGAGCAGATCCGGAACCGAGCTTACAAGGAACGCATTCCTGAAGCTGAGCATCTCACGAGGAGGGGCCACGTGCCCCGTCCCGATGCCGATCCCGGACGCCTCGCCCCATCCCCCATCACACGGCTGATCAGCCGCGCAACGAGTAACGACCTGAGGAGCACCCCTATGGATTGGCGTGACAAGGCAGCCTGCCTGACTGTGGACCCCGAGCTGTTCTTCCCCGTGGGGAACACCGGACCAGCCGTCGACCAGATCGACAAGGCCAAGGCCGTCTGCGGTCGCTGCTCCGTCACCGAGATGTGCCTGCAGTACGCCCTCGAGACCGGCCAGGACTCGGGCGTCTGGGGCGGCCTCAGCGAGGACGAGCGCCGCGCCCTCAAGCGCCGCGCCGCACGCGCCCGCCGCGCCAGCTGATCCGACGCACCGCACGACCGACGAGAGCCGAGCCGCCCCAGGGGCGGCCCGGCTCTCGTCGTCCAGGCTCTCGTCCCGGCCCGGGCCGGAGCTGCGTCCGCCGGATCAGGCCGTCGCGGGCGCGAGCCAGCGCAGCGGCACCTCGATGGTGACCTCCGTGCCGCTGCCCATCAGCGTGTGCCAGTCGATCGTGCCACCGAGCTCCCCCTGGATCAGGGTGCGCACGATCTGCGTGCCGAGTCCGGTGCCCACCTTGCCCTCCGGCAGGCCCACACCGTCGTCGCGTACGCTCACCGTCAGCGTCTCCTCCGTGCGCGCGGCCTCGATGGCCACCTCGCCTGTGCGCCCGGCCAGGCCGTGCTCAACCGCGTTCGTGACGAGCTCCGTGAGCGCGAGCGCGAGCGGGGTCGCGTAGGCGCTCGGCAGGATCCCGAACCGGCCGAGGATCTGCGGGTGCACGCGGGTGTTGTGCGCCGAGGCGACCTCCGCGATCAGGAGCAGCACGCGATCGAAGACCGCGTCGAAGTCCACGTTCTGGTTGAGGCCCTCGCTCAGCGTGTCGTGGACGACCGCGATGGCGCCGACCCGCCGCTGCGCGTGGCCGAGCGCCTCGCGCGCCTCCTCGGTGTGCGAGCGCCGGGCCTGGATCCGGAGCAGGCTCGCCACGGTCTGCAGGTTGTTCTTCACGCGGTGGTGGATCTCGCGGATCGTCGCGTCCTTCGTGATGAGCTCGCGCTCCTGGTGCCGGAGCTCCGTCACGTCGCGGCAGAGCACGACAGCGCCCACCCGCTCGCCGTGGCTGCGGATGGGGATGGCCCGGAGCGACACCGTCACGCCGCGCGACTCGATGTCCGTGCGCCAGGGCGCCCGTCCGGCGACGATGAGCGGCAGCGACTCGTCGACCGTGAGCCGCTTGCCGGTCAGGAGGCTCGAGGTCGCGTCCGCCAGGGACTCCCCCTCGAGCTCCTCGGAGAAGCCCATGCGGTTGAAGGCGCTCAGCGCGTTCGGGCTGGCGAACGTCGTGATGCCGTCGACGTCCAGGCGGAGCAGGCCGTCGGAGGCGCGCGGGGCTCCACGGCGCGGGCCCGTCGGCGAGCCGAGGTCGGGGAAGTCGCCGTCGGCGATCATGGCGAAGAGGTCGTTGGCGCACTCGTTGAAGGTGAGCTCCTGGCGGCTCGGCGTGCGCGTCTCGCTGAGGTTCGTGTGCCGGGTGATGACCGCGATGGGCGTCTCGGTCGTCTCGGGACTGCCCTGCGCCAGCCGGCGCAGCACGGGCACGGCCCGCACGCGCGTGGGCGTCTCCTCGTACCAGTCCGGCGCGGAGGAGTCGATGATGCGCGCGCTCTCGTGCGCGTCGGTCACCTGCTTGCGCCATTCCGCCTTGATGGGCTGCCCCACGAAGTCCCGGTAGAAGAGGGTCGCGGAGCTGGACGGCCGCGCGTGCGCGACGGCGACGAAGCTGCCGCTGACGGTCGGGACCCACAGCACGATGTCCGCGAACGCGAGGTCGGCCAGGAGCTGCCAGTCGCCGACGAGGAGGTGCAGCCACTCGACGTCGGCGTCGGAGGAGAGACCCTGGGCATGCACGAGATCGCTGAGCGTGGACACGGCTACAGCCTAGGCGGGCCGGCAGCGTCCGCCTCCGCCGCCACCTCCCCCCGACGGAGGGCCCCGCGCCGCGGACGGGCGTCGCGCCTCATCCTCCGCGATGCGTCCTCGGGCGGCAGCAGCGTCGCCCGGGTGAAGCGCGACCACTCGACGAGCGCCGGCGACCGGGGGGCGATGTCCCGCAGGGTCGCGCCGGCCAGCACGGCGGCGTCCAGGGACTCCCGGTCCTCCGGGACGAAGGCGGCGGCCTCCACGCTGCCGAAGCGGAACAGCGTGCGGCGCACCTGCCCCGCCGCGTCCCATCCCCCGGCGCTCGGCCGCACGCGGTTGACCAGAACGGACACCCGCGACGGGTCGACGATCTCGAGGAGCTGCACGTAGGAGCGGAAGAAGCGCGACAGTCCCACGGCGTCCGCGGACACCACGGCGACCACGTGGTCGGCTCCTCGGAGCACCGCGTGCGTCGCGGCGTTCCGACGCGGAGCGAACATGTCGCTCGAGATCTCCTCGTCGTCCTCGAGGTTGAAGGACGCGTCGACGACCGTGTATTCGCGCCACGTGCGGCACGCCTCGAGCACGGCGGACACGCGGCCCTCGGCGAGCTCCGGCCAGCGATCGGGACGCGAGATGCCGGTGAGCACCGCGAAGCCCGGAGCACGCGTCGACGGGTGGTGCTGCGCGACGCGCTCGAGCTCCCCCACCGTCAGGCTCTCGGCCGCAGCCAACCGGCACGCGGCGGCGAAGCCCGGGGCCTCGTCGAGCAGGCCGAGCGTCGCGGCGACCGTCCCTCCGTAGACGTCGGCGTCGACCAGGACGGCGGAGCGTCCCGCGGCGGCGATCTCCCCCGCGATGGCGAGCGCGGTGGCCGTCCGGCCGGGTGCGCCCTGCGGGCCCCAGACGGCGATCACCTTACCGGGAGCCCTCTCGCCCGCTCCCTCCTCGTCGCTCGCCTCGACCGGGCGGAGGGGCGCCGGGACACGGGGCCGTCGACCGGGCAGGAGTCGGATCCCGCGCCGCCTGCGCTGCCGGCTGCCGCTCCTCACCTCTCCTCCCACGGCGCCGCGGTCCGCGCGGTCGTCGCCACGCGTCCCCACGCCGTCCATCCCCGTCGCGCCGCGGCGACCCCGCGACCTCGACGGCTCCCCGGGAAGGCGGGTCCGGTCGGACGCGGGACCATCCCCTCGTCCGTCGGGCTCGTCTCCCGCGAGATGCGGCGCGATCGCGTCGTCGCGTCGGACCCCCGAGGGCGCGCGGGTCGCCGAGGACGCCGGCCGCACCGTCAGCAGCAGCTCCTCGATCTCCCGCCACGACGCGCCCTCGTCCACCACCTCGTGGTGCCCCAGCGCTCGCGCGTTGCGCCTGTCCGTCTCGCTCGACGCCACGGCCACGGCGCGGGCCCCGCGGGCGTCGAGCTCCGCGAGCACGACCCGGTCCAACGTCGTCGCCGCCGCGGCGATCACGAGGTGCAGCGGCGACGCGGTCGCTGCGCGCACGGCCTCGACCACCTCCTGCGCGCCCGTGACGCGCGCGAGCACCGTGTGCCCCGCGTCGACCACGTCGCGGAGGAGGGCGTCCTCGACGCGGGGCGGCAGCGCGAGGATGAGGGAGGCCACGCTCAGGCCCCCGCTTCGCCCACGGGAACGAGCGTGATCTCGTCGCGGGCATCCGTCGACGCGATCACCGCCGCCACGTCCTGTCGGGGCACCGTGAGCTGGACCTGCGTGTGGTCCTGGTCCGCCACGAAGCCCTGCGGCTGGATGACCTGCGAGACGGTCGCCCCGGAGACGACGACCCGTGGCGCCTCGTACGCCGACGTCCCGGAGCCCTTGGACGCGGCCGCCCAGACGTCGACCACCGTGCCGGGCACGACGAGATGGTCGGCGCCTGCTGCCGTGGTGATGACGACGGAGGCGCTCGTCCGTGCATCCGCGGAGGAGAGGGACGACCGCGGGACCAGCTCGCCCGCGCCCACGAAGCGGGTCACGACCATCCCCTCGGCGGCGTCGGGGGTCAGGTACAGGCCGGAGGCCGTGTCGAGGCGGACGCGGACCGGGACGAGGTCCGAGGCGTGCACCGTGCGCCCCGCGTCGAGCGGCGCGCCCGCGGCCATGACGACGACGGACGTGTCGGCCGAGCGGAGCAGGGCGACGACGCCGCCGGTCGAGGCGAGCACGAGGACGAGGCCGATGACGAAGCGGGGATCCAGCCAGACGGGGCGGCGTGCAGGACGGGCGGAGCGGGGTGTGCGAGGCATGCGGGTCAATGTCGGGGACGGGATCGGGTCGCGTCGGCGGTTGTCCACACCCGCGTTCAGACGCGGACGAGCACGATCCCGGTCAGCGGGACGAGCCGGTAGCCGCGCACCTCGGACTCCCGCCGGGGCGTCCCCGGCTCGTGCACCGCGACGTCCACGTGGTCACGGGCGACGCGGTCGAGCGTCCCTCCGACGACGGTCTCCCGCAGGCGCAGCTCCACCCGCGCACGTCGACGGCACAGGTCGCGCAGCACGAACGGCAGTCCGATGCGATCGACGATCCCGCGCTCCGGCGGGAGGGCGGACGTGGGGGCGAGGCTGTCCCGCACCTGCTCCCGGTCGAGGGCGAGCGCGTCGATGGAGGCCAGGGGCAGGATGCACGCCCGCTGCTCCCGGCCGGCGTCGGGTTCCCCGGGCACGACCAGGTCGCCGGACACCCAGTCGCGACCGAGGACCTTGGCCCGCAGGTCGATCCACGTCCCGTCGGACAGCGAGACACGCAGGGGGCGTGGGGCCGTCGCGGCCGTGAGCGCGCGCAGCCGGTCGCGCAGCACGGTGCGGGCGACGCGCACGCGCTCCTCCTCGGCGCGCTGGTCCCGCTCCTCGGCCAGCTGCGCCGTCTCCCACTGGCCCTCGAGGTCGTCGAAGAGGGCGTCCCACCTCACGACGCGGCTCCCGGAGGCGCGGAAGCGTAGGGAGAGGGCGGCTGCGTGGGCTCGGACACCCTGGCCACCTTGCGTCCGTTCCTTGACATCCGCTCTCAGTTGTCCACATCTTCCCTCCTGGAGATGCGCCGAGGCTCTCGCGATGTCACAGTTGACCAGTCATCGTGGTCCCCCGATCGGGGGGGAGCACCGGGATGGGAGTGACGCATGAGTGAAGCAGTGCCCCGGGAGGACCTCCCCGACCGCCGCAGCGCCGCCACGGGGAGCGCCGACAGCGCGTCCTCGCGCCGGACCGGTGCACGGAAGCCCGCCTCCGCATCCATCCCGCCGGAGAAGGGCGACGCCGGGTCGAGCCGCGCAGGCGGCTCCACCGCGGCTCCCGCCCCCACCGCCACGGTCCGCGGGACCACGCGCAAGCGGTTCGACGTCGACGACTTCTTCGGCCGTCAGCCGTGCAGCAGCTCGGATCTGCCGCCCTCCGGCCCGCTTCTCGAGAACCTGACGCGCTGCGTCATCGAGATCCTCGCCGGCGCGCGAGAGCTCGACCAGATCGCCCGATGGGTGAGCGACGACGTCTACCGTCACCTGCTCAAGCGCGTCGTGCTCAGCGCACGCGCCCGGCGCACCAAGGGCCAGTCGGTCACGCGTCCGGTCTTCACCATCGGCACGGTCACGTCGTTCTCCCCGCGTGACGGCGTCATCGAGGCCGTCATCGTCGTCCACGGGCGCGCTCGTGCCCGTGCCGTCGCCATTCGGCTCGAGGGTCTCGACCGCCGCTGGCGTGCCACGGCCATCAACGTCCTCTGACGCACCCCGACCTCACGCGCGCGACGCGCTCGACTCCGTCGGCCGTCATTCGCGAGGAGGTCGGCAGGCAGCCCTCGAGCACATGAGAAGGGCGCCCCTCCTAGGAGGGGCGCCCTTCTCGTGCGTTTGGCCCGGGCGGGCCGGGACGCCTACTTCCGGCGGTCGGCCTTGCGGCGCTCCTCGCGGTTCTGCGGAGCGGCGGACGCACCACCCGTGGGCTGGCCGAACGCGCCCCGCGCGGGCGGACCCTGCGGCGCCTCGGGCTCGTCCTCGCCGACGAGGACGGCGTCCTCCGCCTCCTGCTCCTTCTGCGCCTTGGCCGTGGCGGCCTTCTCGATCTGGCCGCGCTGGTTGCGGACCTCGACGCTGCCGTCGTCCGTCGGCGCGGTGTAGCGGAGCTTGTCGGCCGTGGCCTGGTTGGCCGCGAGGCCCTTGGCCTGGATTCGGGGTCCGACCGACTCTGCGTCGGCCGGCGCCTGCACCTCGACCTCGAGGTTGAAGAGGAAGCCGACGGTCTCCTCGCGGATGGCGCCCATCATCTGCTGGAAGAGCGCGAAGCCCTCGCGCTGGTACTCGACCAGCGGATCGCGCTGCGCCATGGCCCGGAGCCCGATGCCGTCCTTGAGGTAGTCCATCTCGTAGAGGTGCTCGCGCCAGCGGCGGTCGATGACCGACAGCACGACGCGGCGCTCGAGCTCGCGCATGGCCGCCTCCCCGAGCTGCTCCTCGCGCTTCGAGTACGCGAGCTTCGCGTCGGAGAGGATCTCGCGGCGCACGAAGTCGCGGTTGACGCGACCCTTGCTGCCGGCCTCGGTGATCACCTCGTCGATGGTGATGGAGATGGGGAAGAGCGTCTTGAGCTCGGTCCAGAGGGCGTCGAAGTCCCAGTCGTCGCCGTTGCCCTCGCCGATGTGCGAGTCGAGCACGTCGTCGATGACGGCCTCGAGGAAGCGCTGCGAGCGCTCCTGCAGGTCGTCGCCCTCGAGGATGTGGCGCCGGTCGCCGTAGATGGCCTCGCGCTGGCGGTTGAGGACGTCGTCGTACTTGAGGACGTTCTTGCGGATCTCGGCGTTGCGGGCCTCGACCTGGCCCTGCGCGCTGCGGATGGCGCGGCTGACGACCTTCGACTCGATGGCCACGTCGTCCGGCACGCTGTCGCGTCCCATGAGGCTCGCGGCGGCGCCGTTGTTGAACAGGCGCATCAGGTCGTCGGTGAGCGACAGGTAGAACCGGCTCTCGCCGGGGTCGCCCTGGCGGCCGGAGCGTCCGCGCAGCTGGTTGTCGATGCGGCGCGACTCGTGTCGCTCGGTGCCGAGCACGTAGAGGCCGCCGGCCTCGATGACCTTCTCGGCCTCCTGGTCGACCTCGGCCTTGACGGCCGCGAACACGTCGTCCCACTCGGTCTCGTACTGCTCCGGCGTCTCGACGGGGCTGAGGCCGCGCGAGTTCATCGCCGCGACCGCGAGGAACTCCGCGTTGCCGCCGAGCATGATGTCGGTGCCGCGGCCGGCCATGTTGGTGGCGACCGTGACGGATCCGAGTCGACCGGCCTGCGCGACGATGGCGGCCTCACGCGCGTGGTTCTTCGCGTTGAGGACCTCGTGGCGGACGCCCTTCTTGGCGAGCAGCTTCGACAGGTACTCGCTCTTCTCGACGCTCGTGGTGCCGACGAGGACGGGCTGGCCCGAGGCGTGGCGCTCGGCGATGTCCTCGACGACCTGCTCGAACTTCGCCTTCTCGTTCTTGTAGATGAGGTCGGACTGGTCCTTGCGCTGCATGGGCCGGTTCGTGGGGATCGGGACGACGCCGAGCTTGTAGGTGCTCATGAACTCGGCGGCCTCGGTCTCGGCCGTTCCCGTCATGCCCGAGAGCTTCTTGTAGAGGCGGAAGTAGTTCTGGAGGGTGACCGTGGCGAGGGTCTGGTTCTCGGCCTTGACCGCGACGCCCTCCTTCGCCTCGATGGCCTGGTGGATGCCCTCGTTGTAGCGGCGGCCCATGAGGATGCGACCGGTGTGCTCGTCGACGATGAGGACCTCGCCGTTCATGACGACGTAGTCCTTGTCCTTCTTGAACAGGGCCTTGGCCTTGATCGAGTTGTTCAGGAACGAGATGAGCGGCGTGTTCGCGGACTCGTAGAGGTTGTCGATGCCGAGGTGGTCCTCGACCTTCTCGATGCCCGCCTCGAGCACGCCGACGGTGCGCTTCTTCTCGTCGACCTCGTAGTCGACCTCGGGGACGAGGCGCTTGGCGATGGTCGCGAACTCGGTGAACCAGCGGTTCGCGTCGCCCGCGGAGGGGCCCGAGATGATGAGCGGGGTGCGGGCCTCGTCGATGAGGATCGAGTCGACCTCGTCGACCACCGCGAAGAAGTGGCCGCGCTGGACCATGTCGGCCGCCTGCCACGCCATGTTGTCGCGCAGGTAGTCGAAGCCGAACTCGTTGTTCGTGCCGTAGGTGATGTCGGCGGCGTACTGCTCGCGGCGCTGCTGCGGGGTCTGGCCCGCGAGGATCACGCCGGTGGTCATGCCGAGGGCGCGGAAGACGCGGCCCATGAGCTCGCTCTGGTAGCTCGCGAGGTAGTCGTTGACCGTGATGACGTGGACGCCGCGCGAGGCGATGGCGTTGAGGTACGCGGGGAGCGTGGCCACGAGGGTCTTGCCCTCGCCCGTCTTCATCTCGGCGATGTTGCCGAGGTGGAGGGCCGCGCCGCCCATGATCTGCACGTCGAAGTGGCGGAGACCGAGCGTGCGGCGGGACGCCTCGCGGACGGCGGCGAAGGCCTCCGGGAGCAGGTCGTCGAGGGACTCGCCGTTGGCGTGGCGCTCGCGGAGCTCGACGGTCTCGTTCTTCAGCTCCTCGTCGCTGAGGTGCGTGAAGTCCTCCTCGAGCTGGTTCACCGCCTTGGCGTAGTTCTGCAGCTTGCGGAGCGTGCGCCCCTCGCCGACGCGAAGGACCTTCTCGAGTACTGAGGCCATCGGTGTCTCCCTGCGTAGATGGGCGGGCGCCGGATGACGACGACCGCCGTGACGGCGCGCGGATGTCGCCGCCGACGAGCATCGCCATAGTACCGACTCGTCCGGCCCTCTTCCCGGGAGCGCCCTGACCCCGGGTGGTGCGGGCCCCGGGAGGCGACCGATGCGGCCGGCGCGGCGGTCGCGACGGGGCCGCGATCATCGGGCGCGGACCCGGACGCCGGACGCGGAGAGGCCCCGCACGCCGGAGCGCGCGGGGCCTCGTCGGAGCGGGACGCGGATCAGCGGCGCAGCGACCGGGAGCCGGCACCGGCTCCCGCGAGCTCCTGCTCGCCGTCGGCCAGGCCGATGACGCCGTAGTCCCAGCCCTTGCGGCGGTACACGACGCTCGGGCGGTCGGTCTCCGCGTCGATGAAGAGGAAGAAGTCGTGGCCGACGAGCTCCATGTGCTCGAGGGCCTCGTCGACCGTCATGGACTGCGACGGGAAGACCTTGGTGCGGATGACGACCGGGCAGTAGTCCTCCTCGACGACCGGCTGGTCGGCCGGGGCGACGCTCTTCCCGTTGACCCGCTCGATGAGCTCGACGTCGGCGGGGTCGAGGTCGATCTGGGCGAAGCCCCCGGTGGCCGCCTCCTGGAGCGAGACGGGACGGTGGTTGCCGCGGTGGATCTTCTTCTTGTCCTTCGCGCGGCGGAGGCGTTCGAGCATCCGCCCCAGGGCGAGGTCGAAGGCCGCGAACTTGTCGGCGGCGCTGCTCTCGGCCCGGATGACGGGACCGGGGCCCACGAGCGTGATCTCGACGCGGTCGTCTCCGGCGGATCCGCCGGACTTCTCGCTGTGGCGCGAGACCTTGATGTCGAGCGAGATGGACTTCTCGGCGAGCTGGACGACCTTGTCGGCCTTCTCGGTGGCGTACACGCGGAACCGGTCGGTGATCTCCGCGTTGCGGCCGGTGATGTTGATGTCCATGACGTACCTCCAGATCATGACGCGTCGCCCGCTGGAAGAGGGCGATCACTTTCACGCCTTTCGGGCGAGCCTAGACCTCGGATCCGTCCCGACGCGAGGCATCCGGCGGGTGGACCGCGAGCGCATCGGAAGTGCACAGGGAGCGGCCATCGGGTGACGCCGGCCGTCGGGTCCCGCCGCGCCCGCGATCGGGGACCGCGGTGAGGACGGCGCAGGCGACCACCTCGCCCCCGGCGGCGCGGACGGCACGGCAGGCCTCGCGGAGCGTCGCGCCCGTGGTCAGGACGTCGTCGACGACGACGACCCGGCGGCCGGAGAGGTCGGCCCGGGCGACGAGGCTCCCCCGCAGGTTGGCCTCGCGGGCGGCGACGCCGAGGCCCGCCTGGTCGGCGGGGCGGCGGGTGAAGCGCAGCGGCGGCAGGCGCAGGGGCCCGGGGCGGAGCGGGCGGACGCCGGCGCGCGCGAGGAGGACCTCGACCGGCGCGTAGCCGCGGCGGCGGAGGGAGGCGGCGGGCGTGGGCACGGGGAGCACGGCGAGGGGCGGAGCCGCGTCCGGGCGTCCGGTGCGGTCGTCGCCGCGGGCGTGGCCGGGGTCACCCGCGTCCGCCGCCGCGGCGGCGACGGCCGCGGCGAGCGCGCGGACGAGCGACGGCGCCATCGCCCGCGCGGCGTCGGTGCGGCCCTCCTCCTTGAACGCCGACAGCAGGGCGGGCCAGGGCGGCGCGTAGGCGGCGCCGCAGCCGACGGGGATCCGCGCGGCCGGCACGCGCCCGCGGGGCCCCGCGCACGCCGGGAGCTCGAGGCGACGGACGAGCGGCGGCGCGACGACCGCGTGCGCGCACGCCGGGCAGACGGCGCGGTCGGGCGCCCCGCATCCGGCGCAGGACACGGGCGCGACCACGGCGAGCGCGTCGAGCAGGGCGGATCGGACGGGAGGGGGCAGCACCGGGACCATGGCGGGAGGATCCGCCCGCGCGCCGCTCGGGTGCGCGCGTGCGGGCGGATCCGTGGACGGCGTCAGCGCTTGGTCGCGATGAAGGAGACGCCCGTCGCGGTCTGCTGCCAGGTGCTGCCGCGCGGCGTGAGCAGCGCCCCCGCGGAGGTGAGGACGCGGAGGCCGCTCTCGTCGTTCGCGCCGGCGATGGCGACCCCGTCGGCGGCGGTCCCCATGTCGCGGGACCTCCCGCCGACCTCGTGCAGCTCCACCTGCCGGTCGCCGCTCGGGGCCTGCGTGAGCGTGGCGACCTGGAGCTCGTCGACCCAGGTCGCGTCGATCGGCGTGCCGGGGGCCGAGGCGAGCTCGAGCGGCGTCGCCGTGAGCGAGGTGGGCACGCCGCCGTCGCGGATGATCGACGCCACGAGGAGCTGGGGTCCCGCCCCCGTCTCCAGCTGCACGAGCACGCGCGCGCCGTCGCGGGCCACGTCGAGGGAGACGACGCGGCCGGTGCCCGTCCAGCTCGCGGCGACGGGGTGGCCGACGCCGTCCGGTCCCCACGCGACGAGGCCGCGCGGATCCGACGCGGGGATGGACCAGACGTAGCCCTGCGCGTCGAGCGACGGCGCCACGAGGCCCGGGCGCGTGTCGACGAGGACGGCGTCGCGGTCGCCGTCGCCCACCGACCAGACGCCGGATCCGTTGCGGACGGCCGCCTGCCTCCCGTCGGCGCTGAGCGTGGCGGCGTCCGCGCCGAGGGCGGCGACCCGGGTGCCGAGCGTGCCGAGCGGCGTGACCTCGCCCCCGCCCAGGTAGCCGAACGCGCCCCGCGCGAGCACGAGGGGGCGGGACTCCGACTGCGGGTCCTTGACGGGTCCGCGGCCTCCGAGGTCCGGCACGGTGAGCGGCGTGCCGTCGACCAGGACCTGCACGTCGAGCACCGAGGGGATCTCCGACAGGCTCTGCCGGAGCTGGAGCTTCATGCGCTGCTGGGTGACGTCGTCGGCGGCGCGCGCCTCCGTCGAGAGGTCGACCTGCGGCGTGCCGCCCGACGTCGTCACCGCGGACGACGCGAGGCGCGTGCCCTCGGGGAACGCCGTGACCACGGCCGGCTGCGACAGCCAGGGCGACGGGCCCTGCAGGAGCGACTTGACGATCCGCGTGCTCACGCTCTGCGACGCGCGCGTGACGAAGAAGCGGAGGTCGGGCACGAGGAACGAGAAGGTCGGGTCGAAGAAGTAGAGCGCGTGGGCGCTGAAGATCTCGCGGAAGTAGGTGGAGCGGAGCGCGATGCCGTCGGGCGCGTCGGCGATGCGCCACTCGCCGCGCTCCCGCACGAGCCGGAAGGACAGGCGCGTCTCCTGGTCGCTGCCGACCTCGCGGTAGTGGCCCTGGCCGTCGACCGTGGCGATCGTCGTCACGGAGTAGCTGTAGGTGCCGTCGACCTCCTCGGTCGTCGCGGCCTGCCCCTCCCACACGACGACGCTGGCGAACGGGTCCCACCGCGACGCGAAGTCGGCGGAGAGGAACTGGCGGGCCGTGCCGTACTGGTCGGCGGAGCTGGTGGCCGCGTCGACGAAGCCGGCGATGACGTCGTCCGGGCCGTCGCCGGCCTGCGGGCCGTCGGGCTGGTAGCTGACGCCGGCCTCGTCGGCGACGGCGGCCGGATCGCCCTCGGACACGGGGCCGCCGGACGGGATGGAGACGCAGCCGGCGAGCAGCAGGGCGCAGGCCGTCGCGAGGGCCACGGCGGCGGAGCGGGCGCCGCGGCGACGGCGGCGGGCGGGGCGGGGATCAGGGGCCGGGGACACGGGCGTCCTCCTCGTCGGCGTGGTCGTCGGGCGGGAGCGCGACGGGCGAGCGGTCGAACGGGACGTCGGGCTGGCGCGGCAGGGTGAGGCGGAAGCAGGATCCCTCGCCCGGCCGCGACCACAGCTGCAGCCAGCCGTGGTGCAGGTTCGTGTCCTCCAGCGAGATCGCGAGGCCGAGGCCGGTGCCGCCCGTGGTGCGCTGGCGCGAGGGATCCGCCCGCCAGAACCGGTCGAAGACGCGGCCCATCTCCTCGTGCGTCATGCCGACGCCGTAGTCACGCACGGCGAGCGCCACGGCGTCCCGCCCGCTGTCGACCGTGAGGACGATGGGGCGGCCCTCGCCGTGGTCGAGGGCGTTGCCGAGGAGGTTGGTGACGATGCGGCGGACCCGGCGCGCGTCCATCTCCGCGTCGAAGTAGCCGCCGGGCGCGACGAGCCGCAGCTCCGAGCCCTTCTGCGCGGCGAGGCCCTGGAACTCCTCGATGGAGTCCTCGACGAGCCGCACCAGGTTCGTGGGCTCCGTGACGAGGTCGACCGCGCCCGCGTCGAACCGGCTGATCTCCAGCAGGTCGGCGAGGAGCGTCTCGAACCGGTCGACCTGGGTGTGCAGCAGCTCGGCGCTCCGGGCCGCGGGCGGGCTGAAGTCCTCGCGCAGGTCGTAGAGCACGCCGCCCGCGAGCCGGATCGTGGTGAGCGGCGTCCGCAGCTCGTGCGACACGTCCGACACGAAGCGCTGCTGCAGCTGGGAGAGGTCGGCGAGCTGGGTGATCTGCGACTGCAGCGAGTCGGCCATGCCGTTGAAGGAGCGGGCGAGCGTCGCGATCACGTCGTCGCCCTTGACGGGCAGGCGCTCCTCGAGCTGGCCGGCCGCGAGCTTCTGGCTGGTGTCGGCCGCCACCCGGATGGGCGCGACCACGAGCCGCACGACCACCCACGCGATGGCGCCGATGAGCACGACGAGGAAGAGGAAGGCCACGAGGATCGTGCCGGCGACGAAGTCGAGGGTCTGCTGGATGTCGCCGAGGTCGTAGACGAGGTACAGCTCGTACCGGCCGGCCGACGGGATGTCGATGCTGGAGCCCACGACGATGCCGGGGCTCGTCTGCCCCGTGTCGCCCACCGGGATCGCGACGGACTGCCACTGCTGCGTGCCCGACCCCGCGCCCACGGCCCGCCGCAGGTCGGCGCTCAGGAGGCTGTCGACGTAGTCCGCCGTGGACGCGTTCTGCAGGACGTTCCGCGCCTCCGTGCCGGGCGTCCGCCGGAACGCGAAGTCGGAGAGGTTGATGGCGCTGCCGCGGAGCTCGTCGAACACCTGCGTGCGCAGCTGCTCGAGCTCGGTCTGGTCGGACGCGTCGGAGGACGTGAACTGCTCCTGCATCCGGCTGGTGGCGCTGTTCGACTGCGCGAGCACCGTGTCGAGGCGCTGGCGGAAGAGGTCGCTCGAGATGCTCTGGGTCATCAGCACGCCGATGAGGAGGACCGTGCCGCCGGAGAGCGCGACCGTGAGGAGGACGGTGCGGAACTGGAGGGAGACCGACCAGATCCGGACGAGGCGGCGCGGCCACGACCTCCACTCGACGAGCCACGCGGGCAGGGGGCGCATGGGTCTAGGCCGCTGCCCCCGCGCGGTAGCCGACGCCGCGCACGGTCATGACGATGCGCGGGTTGTCCGGGTCGTCCTCGACCTTCGCGCGCAGGCGCTGCACGTGCACGTTGACGAGGCGCGTGTCGGCCTTGTACTGGTAGCCCCAGACCTGCTCGAGGAGCATCTCGCGCGTGAAGACCTGCTGCGGGCGGCTCGCGAGCGCGTGCAGGAGGTCGAACTCGAGGGGCGTGAGGTTGATCCGGACGTCACCGCGGCGCACCTCGTGGCCCTCGACGTCGACCACGAGGTCGCCGACCTGGAGGAGCCCGGGCGACGCGGCGGCCGCGGGACGGAGGCGCGTGCGGATCCGGGCGACGAGCTCCTTCGGGTTGAAGGGCTTGACGATGTAGTCGTCGGCGCCGGACTCGAGGCCCTTGACGACGTCGGCCGTGTCGGACTTCGCCGTGAGCATGATGATGGGGACGCCCGACTCGGCGCGGATGAGGTCGCACACCTGGATGCCGTCGAGGCCCGGGAGCATGAGGTCGAGGAGCACCAGGTCGGGCTTGCCCTCGTGGAAGGCCGCGAGCGCCTGGCCGCCGTCCCCGCAGAAGGAGGGCTCGAAGCCCTCGGTGCGCAGGACGATGCCGATCATCTCGGCGAGCGCGGTGTCGTCGTCGACCACCAGGATCCGTGCTGTCATCTGCCTACGTGTTCCCTGTCCTCGGAACCCCCAGGCTAGCCGGTGGATCCGCGGTATCGCCCGGACCCGCGCCGCGCGCGGCGCCCCGACCGCGGCGGCGGGCCTGTGGGAGGCTGGCCAGCGTGAGCGATGACCAGAGCTGGCAGGCGCCCGGCGCCGCGCCGTCCGGGCCGGACCGTGCCCCGGGGAGCGACGCGCGGACGGACCGGACGCCCCAGCCGCCGTCGGTCGCGCCTCCCGCGCCTCCTGCGCCCGCGGGCCCGCCCGCCGGCTGGGGCGCGCCGCCCGCGGGGTGGACCGCTCCCCCGTCCGGGTGGACCCCGCCGCCGAAGCCCGGCCTCCTGCCGCTGCGCCCCCTCGGCCTGGGCGCGATCCTCGCCGGCTCGTTCGCGACGCTCCGGCGCAACCCCGCCGCCACGGTCGGCACGGCGCTCCTCGTGCAGGGCGTCGCCAGCCTCGTCTCGCTCGTGCTCGTGGGCGGCGTCACCGGCTTCGTCGTCACGCGCGTGCTCTCGGCCCGGGAGGACGACCGCGGGGCGCTGATCGCGGGCGGCGTCGCGGCCGTCGTGGTCGCCACGCTCGTGACCCTCGTGCTCTCCCTCGTGGCGTCGGCGTTCCTGCAGGGCGTCATCGCGAACGAGGTCGCCCGCGGCACGCTCGGCGAGCGCCTGCGGATGCGCGCCCTCTGGCGGGCGACGCTCCCCCGGCTCCGCCCCCTCGTGCTCTGGAGCCTCGTCGTCAGCGTCGGGTGGACCCTCGTGGCCGGGGTGCTCGCGGGCGTCGTCGCGCTCCTCGTGCTCGCGGGCGGGGCCGGCATCGTGGTCGGGATCCTCGTCGGCGTCCTCGGGGCGGTCGGGCTCGCCGTCGTCGCGGCCTGGGTGTCGACGCGGCTCGCGTTCGTGCCGAGCGCGATCGTGATCGAGGGGCTGCCGCCCTTCGCCGCCGCGCGCCGGTCGTGGACCCTCTCCACGGGCGCGTTCTGGCGCACGCTCGGGATCCTGCTGCTCACCGCGGCCATCGTGTCGCTCGCGACGAACGTGGTCACGGTGCCGCTGACGCTCCTCGCCTCCATCCTGCAGACCCTGCTCTTCCCGAACGGGCAGCTCGACTTCCAGGTGTTCGACGCCTCCACGGCCTTCTACGTGGCGTCGCAGGTCGTGGTGTTCGTGGTGAGCCTCGTCGTCGCCAGCGTCGGCGGCGTGGTCACGTCGTCGAACGCGGCCATCCTCTACATCGACCTCCGCATGCGCCGCGAGGGCCTCGACCTCGAGCTCGCGCGCTTCGCGGAGGAGCGCGCCGCCGGATCCGCGTCGGCCACCGGCCCGGACGCCCGCGACCCCTACGCCGTCCCGGGCCGCGCGTGACGATCGGCGCGTCGCTGGCGGCGGCGTGGTCGGCGGCCCCCGGGACGCTGGCCGCGGCCGTGCCGCTCGACCCCGACGCCGACGAGGCCCGCCGCCTCATCGGGGACGAGCTGTCGCGACCCGAGTACCAGGCCGCCCGGCCCACCGCGCTCGACCTCGCCGCGCAGGCCGTGGGCGACTGGATCGCGCGGCTGTTCTCCGGGGCGGGCGACGGCCTCGGCGACCTCGTGCCGCTCCTCATCGCGCTCCTGGCGGTCGTGGTCGTCGTGGTCGCGTTCCTGGTGTTCGGCGCTCCGCGGCGGGACCGCCGGCGCGCGGACGCCGACCGCGACGCCCTGTTCGGGATCGACGACCGGCGCTCCGCCGAGGAGCTCCGCCGGTCCGCCGACGCCGCCCGCCGCGCCGGGGACCTCGCGGCCGCCGTGTCCGACCTGTTCCGGGCGATCGCGCGCGAGCAGGCCGAGCGCACGATCGTCGCGGTGGATCCCGGCACCACGGCCCGCGCGTTCTCCCGCCGCGCCGGTGCCGCCCATCCCGCGCACGCGGACCGCCTCCTCGCCGCCGCCGCCGACTTCGACGGCGTCCGCTACCTCGACCGCCCCGGCACGGAGGAGTCGCTCGACCGGCTGGCCGCGCTCGACCGCGACCTCCGGACGGCCGTCCCCGTGCGGCGCGAGCCCGTGGCGACGGGCGCCGCGTGAGCGCGCCGGCCCCCGCGCGACCGGCCCCCGGGACCGGCGCCGAGGATCCGGCGGGCGCGGCGCCCGAGACCGGCCGCGCGACCGCCGAGACGCGCACGGCCGGGCACGCGCTCCGCCGGTCCGCCCGCTGGATCGCCCTGGCCCTCGTGGCCGTCGTGATCGCGCTGGTCTCCCTCGCGCTCGGCGGCGCGGCCCGCCAGGCGGAGCCGCTCGCCCCCGACAGCGCCGCGCCCGGCGGCACGCAGGCGCTCGCGCGCGTGCTGGCGGCCCAGGGCGTGGACGTCGAGGTCGTCGGCACCCTCGACGCGGCGCGCGCCGCCGCGGGCGACGGGGACGACACGACCCTCGTGCTCGGGCCCACCTCCGACCGGCTGGACGACGCGCGACTCGCCGAGGTGGCGGGCCTCGCGACGCGCACCGTGCTGATCGCCCCCGACTTCCGCACGCTCCGGGCCCTCGCGCCCGCCGTCGCGGCGGGCGGCGAGGCCGCGTCGGCGAGCGGGGCCCTGGATGCGGGCTGCGCGCTCCCGGCGGCCGCGGCGGCCGGGTCCTTCCCCGCCGACGCGCCCGTGTTCCGCCTGGTCGACGCGCCCGCCGAGGGCGTGACGACCTGCTTCCCCGACGACACCGGCTCCGCGTGGGCGCTCGTCGAGGTCCCCTCGACGCGCGCCGACGGCGGCACCGTGACGGTGCTCGGCGCCGACCCGGTGCTCACCAACGAGCGCGTCGCGGAGCGCGGATCCGCCGCCCTGGCGCTCGGCGTGCTCGGCCAGCGCCCGCGGCTCGTCTGGTACACGCCGTCACCGGACGACGCCGCGGGCGACGCCCCGCCCACCCTCGGCGAGCTCACGCCGGGATGGGTGACGCCCGCGATCGCGCTCGCGGGTCTCGCCGCCATCGCCGCGGCGGTGTGGCGCGGCCGCCGCTTCGGCCCGCTCGTCGTCGAGCGGCTGCCCGTGGTGGTGCGCGCCGACGAGACCGCGGAGGGCCGGGCGCGCCTCTACCAGCGGGCGGACGCGCGGGGCCACGCCCTCGACGCGCTCCGGGTCGGCACGGTCGACCGCATCGCGTCGACGCTGGCGCTCGGGCGGCTCGCGTCCGTGGACGACGTGGTCGCCGCATCCGCCGCCGCGCTCCGCGAGGACCCGGCCCGCATCCGCGCCCTGCTCCTCGACGACCGGCCGCGCGGCGACCGCGACCTGGTCGACCTCGCCGGCCGCCTCGCCGCCCTCGAGCGCCGGGTCGCCGCGGCCGCCGCGCCCGACGGCCGCGCGCGACCGGACGCCGCACGCCCCGCCGACCCCGCCGATCCGCCCGCCCCGCCCAGGAGAATGGACCCATGACCGACGACCTCCGCACCAGCCTGCTCGCCGTCCGGACCGAGGTCGGCAAGGCCGTCGTCGGGCAGGACGGCGCCGTGACCGGCATGATCATCGCCCTCCTCGCGCGCGGCCACGTCCTCCTCGAGGGCGTCCCCGGCGTCGCGAAGACGCTGCTCGTCCGCTCGCTCAGCCAGGCCCTCCGCCTCGACACCGCGCGCGTGCAGTTCACGCCCGACCTCATGCCCGGCGACATCACCGGATCCCTCGTCTACGACTCCCGCGAGGGCGCGTTCTCGTTCCGCCGCGGGCCCGTGTTCACGAGCATCCTGCTGGCCGACGAGATCAACCGGACGCCGCCGAAGACGCAGTCGGCGCTGCTGGAGGCGATGGAGGAGCGGCAGGTCACGGTCGACGGCGAGAGCCACCCGCTGCCCGAGCCGTTCCTCGTCGCGGCCACGCAGAACCCCGTCGAGTACGAGGGCACGTACACGCTGCCCGAGGCGCAGCTCGACCGCTTCCTCCTGAAGCTCGTGCTCGACCTGCCGGAGCGCGACTCCGAGGTGGAGGTGCTCCGCCGCCACTCCGAGGGCTTCGACCCGCGCGACCTCCGCGCCGCGGGCGTCGCGCCCGTGCTGGACGCCGACGGGCTCCGCCGGGCGCAGGCCGCCGTCCGCGAGGTGCGGGTGGGGCCGGACGTGCTCGCGTACATGGTGGACCTCGCGCGCGCCACCCGCCGCTCGCCGTCGGTGCAGCTCGGCGTCTCGCCGCGCGGATCCACGAGCCTCCTCGCCGCCAGCCGCGCCTGGGCCTGGCTCAGTGGCTTCGAGGCCGTGACGCCCGACCACGTGCAGGAGATGGTGCTGCCGGTGCTCCGCCACCGCATCGCGCTGCGGCCCGAGGCCGAGCTCGAGGGCGTCTCCGTCGACGCCGTGCTGCGCAGCGTCCTGTCGCAGGTGCAGGTGCCGATCTAGTGGCGCGCCGCTAGATGGCCCTCACCGGCCGCACCGTCGCGCTGCTCCTCGTGGGGCTCGTGCCCGTCGTCCTGCTCGGCGACGGGCCGGACGCGGCGTACGCGGTCCTCGCCGGCTGGATGCTCCTGGTCACCCTCCTCGTGGCCGTCGACCTCGCGCTGGCCGGGAGCCCGCGAGCCGTGGCGCTGGAGCGAGTGCTGCCCGCGCGGATCCGCCTCGACGAGACCGGCGAGAGCGCGCTGCTCGTCACGAACCGCGGGTCGCGCACGCTGCGGGCCGTCGTGCGCGACGCGTGGCAGCCGTCCGCCGGCGCGTCCTCCACGCGCGACCGGGTGCGGATCCCCGCGGGCGAGCGCCGCGCGATCCGCCTCTCCCTCACGCCCACGCGACGCGGCGAGCGCCGCACCGAGCGCGTCACGATCCGCTCGGCCGGCCCGCTCGGCCTCGTCGCGCGCCAGGCGACGCTCGTCTCCCCCGGCGCCGTCCGCGTCCTGCCGCCCTTCCGCTCCCGCCGCCACCTGCCGTCCCGCCTCGCCCGCATGCGCGAGCTCGACGGCCGCACGGCGCTCATGGTCCGCGGCCAGGGCACGGAGTTCGACAGCCTGCGCGACTACGTGCGCGGCGACGACGTGCGCTCGATCGACTGGCGGGCCACCGCGCGCCGGCAGGACGTGGTCGTGCGCACCTGGCGGCCCGAGCGCGACCGCCGCGTGGTGCTCGTGCTCGACACGGGGCGCACCGCCGCCGGCCGGATCCGCGACGAGACGCGCCTCGACACGGCGTTCGAGGCGTCGCTCCTGCTCGCCGCGCTCGCCACGCGCTCGGGCGACCGGGTCGACCTCGTGGCGCACGACCGCCGCGTCCGCGCGCGCGTCCGGGCGGGAGCCGGCGGCGACGTCGTCTCCCGGATGGTCGACGCGCTCGCGCCGGTGGATCCGGAGCTCCTCGAGACCGACTGGACGGCCGTGCCCGCGCTCGTGCGCCGCATCGTGGCGCAGCGGTCGCTCGTGGTGCTGCTCACTGCCATCGACTCCCCCGGCAGCTCGCGCGCGCTCCTCCAGGCGCTGCCGCAGCTCACCCGGACGCACCACGTGCTGGTGGCGGCGGTCGTGGATCCGGGCCTCGCCGAGCGCGCCGCCGACCGCTCGGGCCGCGCCGCCGTCTACCGGGCCGCCGCCGCCGAGCGCGCGCTCCTCGACGTGGCGCGCGTGGAGGCGGCCGTGCGCCGGCTCGGCGCCGACGTCGTCACGGGCGCGCCCGCGGACCTGCCGCCCGCGCTCGCCGACCGGTACATCCGGCTGAAGGCCACCGGACGGCTCTGAGGCGCCGGGCGCTCCGCGTCGGGATCGTCCGGGTCTCCGCCGCGCGGGCTGCCGCGCGGGTCGAGCGCTCCGGCCGCCCCGCTCAGGCGGGCGCCGTGGCCGGATCCGCGACCGGCACCGGCAGCGCCCCGCCGCTGAGCGCGCGGATGGCCCGCTCGATCGCGTCCCGCATGTCGATGTCCGGCCGGTAGCTCCACTGCAGCTGCAGCCCGTCGCTGATCGCGACCGCGACCTGGGCGAACCCCTCCGGGTCCATGCCGTCCGGGAGCTCCACGTCGAGCGCGCGCACCTGGTCGGCGACCGCGCCCACGACGCGCGCGTAGCGGCCGGCGATGTAGGCGTGCGCGGGGTGCTCGGCTCCGGCGGCGTCCACGACGAGCCGCGAGTAGAGGGCCACGAGGCCGGGCGTCTCCGCGTTGCGGGAGCTCGCGTGCAGGAGCATGCCGACCATGTCGCTCGGGTCGGCGTCGGGGACGGCCTCCCGGTGGTCCGCCGCCGAGTGCGCGTCGCGCTCCTCGAGCACGGCCGCGATGAGCGCCTCGCGCGAGTCGAAGTAGTGCAGGACGCCGGCCTTGCTGATGCCCACGGCGTCGGCGATCTCCTGCAGCGACGACGCGGAGTAGCCCCGCTCGGCGATGAGGGCCAGCGCCGCCTCGAGGATGTCGCGACGTCGCGCGGCGCCCTTCGCGTAGCGCCGCGGCCCCTCTGCCCCTGCCATGCGTCGACCCTAGCGATCCCGGGCGCCCGCCAATGCCTACCACTGGTCGGTTTCGCGTGCTACCGTCGTGCCGCGCCGCCGACGAGGGCGGCCCGACATCAGGAGGCACCGTGGCCGACGCAGTCCGAGAGCAGCAGACCCGGGGCGCGTCGCGCCCCCATGACAGCGGATCGGACGGCGTCCGCCCGCCCGGATCCCGCCGAGCCGAGATCGGGATGCCCATCGCGCTCCTCGGCCTCTTCGTGGCGCTGCTCCCGCCCATCATCGTGTCGCTCGCGCTCAAGGTCGCCGAGGTCGCGCCCGGGAACACCGCCGGCACGCTCAGCCTCGTGCTCGGCCTCGGCGCGCTCGTGGCCCTCATCGTCAATCCGCTCGCCGGCCGCCTCTCCGACCGCACGCCCGGCCGGTTCGGCATGCGGCGCCCGTGGATCATCGGCGGCGTGGTGCTCGGCTACGGCGCCCTCGTCCTCCTCACCCAGGCGACGTCCGTGCTCGCGCTCGTCGGCGCGTGGATGCTCGTGCAGGGCTGCTTCAACGCCGCCATCGCCGCGCTCATCGCCGTGATGGCCGACTCCGCGCGGCCCCGGAACCGCGGCCGGGTGGCCGCGGCCGTCGGCGTCGCGCAGAACGGCTCGCTCGTCGTGGGCACCTTCATCGTCCAGCTCTTCACCACGACCACGCAGCAGGTGCTCGTGCCGGGCGCCGTCGGCGTGGCCGTCGTCGTCGCCTTCGCGCTGGTCTTCCGCGACCGCGTGCTCGTCGAGCGCCCGGCGGCGCGCCTCCGCGTGCGGGAGCTCCTCGGCTCGTTCGTGTTCGACCCGCGCCGCAACCCCGACTTCGGCTGGGCGTGGCTCATGCGCTTCCTCCTCACGGCCTCCGCCGTGACGGCCACCAACTACCTCGCGCTCTACCTCATCGACGACCTCGGGGTGGCGGAGGCCGACGTGGCGAACGCCGTGTTCGTCGCGACGCTCTTCAACGTGATCGGCGTCGTCGCGACGACCTTCGTGGCCGGCTGGCTGAGCGACCGCCTCGGCCGCCGCAAGGTGTTCGTCGCCGCCGCCGCGCTCGTCGCGGTCGTGGGCCTCGTGATCCTCGCCCTCGCGCCCAGCCTCGCCGTCGTGTACGCCGCGCAGCTCGTGATCGGCGCCGGCATCGGCTCGTTCTACGCCGTGGACCTCGCGCTCATCACCGACGTGCTGCCGAGCGACGCCGACAACGGCAAGGACCTCGGCGTCGTCAACATCGCGCAGGCCCTGCCGCAGTCGCTCGTGCCCACGGCGGCCGGCGGCGTGGTCGCGGCCTTCGGCTACCCGGGCCTGTTCCTCTCCGGCGCCGCCGCCGGGATCCTCGGCGCGCTCGCCGCCTTCCGCGTGAAGGGCGTGCGGTGACGGGCGCCCCCGATCCCGCCGCCCTCGCCGACCGCGAGCAGACTCGACCCGACGCCGACGTCCCCCCAGGAGCACCCATGGACCCGCACGACACGCACGACGCCCCCACCCCGCTCGACCCCGACACGGCGGCCCTGGAGGAGCTCGCCGGCCGCCTGACCCTCGAGCGGAAGGTGCAGCTGGTCACGGGCCGCGACTTCTGGACCACCTGGCCCGTGGAGGGGATCGGCCTCCGCCGCATGCTCGTCTCCGACGGCCCGAGCGGCGTGCGCGGCGAGGTCTGGGACGAGCGCTCGCCCTCGCTCAACCTGCCGTCCGCGTCCGCGCTCTCGTCGAGCTGGGACACCGGGATCGCCGCCCGCTACGGCCGGGCCTCCGCGGTCGAGGCCCGCCGGAAGGGCGTCGACGTCGTGCTCGGCCCGACCATCAACCTGCACCGCTCGCCCTACGGCGGCCGGCACTTCGAGGCGTTCAGCGAGGATCCGCTGCTCACCGCCGACCTCGCCGCCGCGTACGTGCGCGGCGTGCAGGAGAACGGCGTCGGCGCGACCCCCAAGCACTACGTCGCCAACGAGTACGAGACCGACCGCTTCACGGCCGACAGCGTCGTCTCCGAGCGGGCGCTCCGCGAGCTGTACCTCGCCGCGTTCGAGAAGGCCGTCGTGGAGTCGCGCGCCTGGCTCGTGATGAGCTCGTACAACTCGATCAACGGCACGACCTCGACCGAGAACGACCTGCTCGAGACGCCGCTCAACTCCGAGTGGGGCTTCGACGGCGTGGTCGTCAGCGACTGGACGGGCGTCCGCAGCGTCGACGCCGCCCGCGCGTCGCAGGACCTGGAGATGCCGGGCCCGGTGGGCGCGTGGGGCGACGCGCTCCTCGAGGCCGTCCGCGACGGCCGCGTGCCCGAGGCCGACCTCGACCGCAAGGTCGTGCGCCTGCTCCGCCTCGCCGCCCGCGTCGGAGCGCTCGAGGGCTTCGACGCCGTCGTGCCCGCGCCCGTCGAGGTCGAGGACGGCGTCGCGTTCGCGCGCACGGCCGCCGCGGCCGGCGCCGTGCTCGTGCGCAACGAGGACCGCGCCCTGCCGCTCGACGCGTCCGCGCTCCGCACCGTCGCCGTCATCGGCCACAACGCCGTGGAGGCGCGCACGCAGGGCGGCGGCAGCGCGACCGTGATCCCGGAGCACGTGGTGACGCCGCTCGACGGGATCCGCGACGCCCTGGGCGGCGACGTCGAGGTGCGGTACGCCCGCGGCGCCGTGGTGCAGAAGGGGATCCAGGAGCTGCCGCTCGCGGAGATCGCCAACCCCCGCACGGGAGAGCCCGGCGCCCTCGTGCGCTTCCTCGACGCCGACGGCGCCGAGGTCTTCGCGGAGGACCGCCGCGCGACGACGCTCATGTACTTCGGCGGCGACGCGCCCACGGGCACGGCGGCGGTGATCGAGATCACGACGCGCTGGACGCCGCAGGAGACCGGCGAGGTCCTCTTCGGCTTCAGCGCCACCGGCCGCGGCCGCGTCTTCGCCGACGGCGCGCTCCTCCGCGAGGACGGCGCCGCGCCCGTGGGCATGGACCTCGGCGCGAGCCTGATGTCCCCGCCCTCCATCTCGGCGCCGCTCCGCGCGACCGCGGGCGAGCCGGTGGACCTCCGGGTCGAGTTCGAGCTGACGAGCGCGCCCGGCGGCCTCGCCGGGATCCTCGGCATCACCGTGGGCCTCGAGGCCGACGAGTCCGAGCCCGACCGCCTCCTCGACGAGGCCGTGCAGGCGGCCACCGGCGCGGACGTGGCGATCGTCGTGGTCGGCACCAACGCGCAGGTCGAGTCCGAGGGCTTCGACCGCGACACCCTCGCGCTCCCCGGCCGCCAGGACGAGCTCGTGCGCCGCGTCGCCGCGGCGAACCCGCGGACGGTCGTCGTCGTCAACTCGGGCTCGCCCGTGCTCCTCCCCTGGCGCGACGACGTGCAGGCGGTGCTCCTCGCCTGGTTCGGCGGCCAGGAGTTCGGCGGCGCCCTCGCCGACGTGCTCCTCGGAGCAGTCGAGCCCGGCGGCCGCCTCCCCACCACGTGGCCGGCCGCGGAGGAGGACGTGCCCGTCCGCTCCGTCACGCCCGTGGACGGGAAGGTGGTCTACGACGAGGGGATCCACGTCGGCTACCGCGCGTGGCTCCGCTCCGGCGCGACGCCCGCGTACCCGTTCGGCCACGGCCTCGGCTACACGACGCACGCGCTCGACGACCTGCGGGTCCGCGACGACGGCGCGGGCGGCGTCGCCGCGACCGTCCGCGTGACGAACACGGGCGACCGCGCGGGCAAGGAGGTCGTGCAGGCGTACCTCTCGCGCGCCGGATCCGCCGTCGACCGGCCGGTCCGCTGGCTCGCGGGCTTCGCGACGGTCGAGCTCGCGGCGGGCGCGTCCGCCGACGTGGACGTCGCGATCGGCGCGCGGACCCTCGAGCACTGGGACGGCGGCTGGCGGCGCGAGCCGGGCGCCTTCCGCCTGCACGTCGGCACGTCCGTAGCCGTGACGCACCTTGAGGCGGACGTCGACCCGGCGGGCGGCGCGCCCGCGGTCTGACCCGCGCCGGCACCACCCGCGCCGGCACCACCCGCGAGGCGGGCGGCCGGCGGATCCGATCGGGCTCAGCCCGCGACGATCCGCCGGCCGCCCGCCTCGAACTCGTCCAGGTCGCCCGTGGCGCCCGCGCGCACGGCCCGGCCGCCGACGACCACCATGTAGAAGAGGAACGCCCCGAGCGCGACGGCCCCGATCGCGATCTTCAGCGGCACGGGCCACGGCTGCGGCGTCACGAAGCCCTCGATGATCCCCGAGACGAGCAGCACGAGCACCAGCCCCATGGCCACCGTGATGAGCGCCCGCCCGTCCTCCGCGAGCGCCTGCCCGCGCGTGCGCGCGCCGGGCGCGATCCACGACCACGAGATGCGCAGGCCCGCGGCGGCGGCCACGAAGATCGCCGTCAGCTCCAGCAGGCCGTGCGGGAGGATGTAGGAGAAGAACGTGCCGCCCTCGCCGTAGTGGAACATGACCGCGGTCGTCGTCCCGAGGCCCTGCGCGTTCTGCAGCATCACGTACGGCACCCAGAGGCCGGTGATGCCGAAGGCCACGCACTGCGCGGCGATCCACGCGTTGTTCGTCCAGACCTGGCCCGTGAACGAGGCCGCCGGGTTCGAGCTGTAGTAGTCGATGAAGTCGTCCTCGACGTACCTGCGCAGGTGGGCGTCGCTGCCGAGGCTCGCGATCGCCGACGGGTCGCGGAGGATCCAGGTGGCGTAGAGGGCGACCAGGCCCACGGTCGCGAGGGCGACCGCGAGGGTGAGCCAGCGGATCCGGTGCAGGGCCGCCGGCAGGTCGAGCGCGAAGAACGCCGGGATGCGCGCGGCCACGTTCGTGGTCTGGCCGGTGAAGCGCATCCGGGCCCGGGAGAGCGCGATGGAGAGCCGGTCGCCCTGCGCCGTGGATCCCGCCGCCGCCTGGATAGCGGACAGCTCGGCCGCGCCCGCCTGGTAGAGGTCGACGAGCTCGTCGGCGTCGGGTCCGGTGAGCCGGCGCCGGCCCGCGAGGCGGGCGAGCCGGTCCCACGCGTCCCGGTGCGCGGCGGTGTAGGCGTCGAGGTCCATCTGCTTGACTATATGCATGGCGGCCGCCGACGCGCACGACCCGACGCTCTCGGACGGTCCCGACGCGCTCGTGGTCGGCGAGGCCGTCGCCCTCGACGTCCGCCCGGCGGGCTTCGTGCTCCGGGCCGCGGGCGCCGCGATCGACGTGCTCGCCTCGGTCGCCGTCGCCCTGCTCCTCGCGCTCGGCATCGGCTGGCTCGGCGGGCAGGGGGTGCTCGACGAGTCCTCCGCCGCCGCGTGCGCCATCGCCGCGATCGTGCTCTCCGTCGTCGTGCTGCCCGTGGTCGTCGAGACCGCCTCGCGCGGACGCTCGCTCGGCCGCTGGGCGGTCGGCGCGCGCATCGTGCGGGCGGACGGCGGCGGCATCGGCCTCCGGCACGCGGTCGCCCGGGCCCTCGTCGGGATCCTCGAGGTGTACCTCACCTTCGGCGGGCTCGCGGCGCTCGTGGGCCTGCTGTCGCCGCGGTCGCAGCGCCTCGGCGACCTCGTGGCGGGCACCCGCTCGCAGCACGAGCGCGTGCCCGCGTACCCGCGCCCCCTCCCGCCCGTTCCGCCGCAGCTGGAGGCGTGGGCGTCCGAGGCCGACGTCGGCCGGCTGCCGGACGCGCTCGGCCGCCGCATCGCCCGCTTCCTCACGCAGCGCGACGCCATGGCGCCCGCCTCGCGGGCCCGGCTCGCGCTCGAGCTCGCCGACGAGGCCGCGCCGCACGTGTCGCCGCTGCCGACGACGGATCCCGAGTCGTTCGTCCAGGCCGTCGGCGCGGTGCGCCGCGAGCGCGAGCACCGCGCGCTGATGCTCGAGCGGGAGCGCCTGGCCGCGCTGGAGCCGATCCTGGCGGGGCTCCCCCGCGGGTTCTCGGCGCGCGGCGCGTCCACCGGCTCCTGACGCGCGCACTCGACGATCGGCGGCCCGACGCGCGCCGCGCGCTGCCCGCCGCCGGGATGCGCCGCGCCCCGCCTCCCCGAGTCCGGACGCGACGACGCCGCCCGCCCCGCGAGGGGACGGACGGCGTCGTCGGGATCCGCGGATCAGTAGCGGTAGTGGTCCACCTTGTACGGCCCCTCGACCGCGACGCCGATGTAGGCGGCCTGCTCGGGGCGCAGCTCGGTGAGCTCCACGCCGAGCGCGTCGAGGTGCAGGCGCGCGACCTTCTCGTCGAGGTGCTTAGGGAGCACGTACACGCCGATCGGGTACTGGTCGTTGCGGACCCACAGCTCGATCTGCGCGAGCACCTGGTTCGTGAACGAGTTGCTCATCACGAACGACGGGTGGCCGGTCGCGTTGCCGAGGTTCATCAGGCGGCCCTCGGAGAGGACGAGCACGCTGCGGCCGGACGGCAGTCGCCACTCGTGCACCTGCGGCTTGATCTCGACCTTCTCGACGCCGGGGAGGCGCTCGAGGCCGGCCATGTCGATCTCGTTGTCGAAGTGCCCGACGTTGGCGATGATGGCCTGGTGCTTCATGCGCTCGATGTGCTCGACGCGGACCACGTCGACGTTGCCCGTGCCGGTGACGAGGATGTCGACGTGCTCGATGACCGACTCGAGGCGCGCGACCTGGTAGCCGTCCATCGCCGCCTGGAGCGCGCAGATCGGGTCGACCTCGGAGACGATGACGCGCGCGCCCTGGCCGCGCAGCGCCTCGGCCGCGCCCTTGCCCACGTCGCCGTAGCCGACGACGAACGCGACCTTGCCGCCGATGAGGACGTCGGTGGCGCGGTTGAGGCCGTCGGGCAGCGAGTGGCGGATGCCGTACTTGTTGTCGAACTTGCTCTTGGTGACCGAGTCGTTGACGTTGATCGCGGGGAACAGCAGCTCGCCGTCGCGCGCCAGCTCGTACAGGCGGTGGACGCCCGTGGTGGTCTCCTCGGTGACGCCCTGGATGTCGGCGGCGCGGCGGGTCCAGCGGTCGCCCGACGCCTCGAGGCTGCGGCGGAGCGTGTCGAGGATGACGCGGTACTCGTGGCTCGCGTCCTCGGGGGTCTCGGGCACGACGCCGGCGAGCTCGTACTCGCGGCCCTTGTGCACCAGGAGCGAGGCGTCGCCGCCGTCGTCGAGGATCATGTTCGGGCCGGTCCAGTCGGCGTCCGCGGCCGCGGCCTCGCCCGACCAGTCGAAGATCTGCTCGGTGCACCACCAGTACTCCTCGAGCGTCTCGCCCTTCCAGGCGAAGACCGGCACGCCCGCGGGCGCGTCCGGGGTGCCCGCGCCGACGGCGACCGCGGCGGCCGCCTCGTCCTGCGTGCTGAAGATGTTGCAGCTCGCCCAGCGCACCTGCGCGCCGAGGGCGGTGAGGGTCTCGATGAGCACGGCCGTCTGCACGGTCATGTGGATCGAGCCGGCGATGCGCGCGCCGGCGAGCGGCTGCGACGCGCCGAACTCCTCGCGGAGGGCCATGAGGCCGGGCATCTCGTTCTCGGCGAGGCGGATCTGGTGGCGGCCGGACTCGGCGAGCGAGAGGTCGGCGACGCGGAAGGGCAGGGCGGTGCTGGTGGCGTCCGGGAGCAGGGTCATGCGTCCAGTCTCCCACCCGTCCCGTGACGCCCGCCCGTGGATGACGGACGGGCGGGCGTCCGACGGCTAGCGGAACGACCGCAGGCGGAGGCTGTTCGTGACGACGAACACCGACGACAGCGCCATGGCGAGCCCGGCGACGAGCGGGTTGAGCAGCCCGAGCATCGCCACGGGGATCGCGGCGGCGTTGTACGCGAAGGCCCAGAACAGGTTGCCGCGGATGGTGCCGAGCGTGCGGCGCGCGAGGCGCACGGCGTCGGCCACGAGGACGAGGTCGCCGCGGACGATCGTGATGTCGCCCGCCTCGATGGCCGCGTCGGTGCCCGTGCCCATCGCGATGCCGAGGTCGGCCTGCGCGAGGGCGGCCGCGTCGTTCGCGCCGTCGCCGACCATCGCCACCACGCGGCCCTCGGCCTGGAGGCGGCGGACCGCGTCGAGCTTGCCCTCGGGGAGGACGCCCGCGATCACGTCCTCGATGCCGACCTCCGCGGCGACGCGGTGCGCGGCGCCCGCCGTGTCGCCCGTGAGGAGGACGGGGCGCAGGCCGAGCGCGCGGAGCCGGCGCACGGCCTCCGCGCTCGTGGGCTTCACGGTGTCGGCGACGGCGAGGACGCCGCGCACGGCGCCGTCCCAGGCGACCGCGACGACGGTGGATCCGGCGGCCTCCGCCTCCCGGAGCGCCCGCCCGAGCGCGGCGTCGGGCCGGGCCGACCAGGCCTCGGCGAGCCACGAGGGCCGACCCACCGCGACCGCGCGGCCGTCGACGACGCCGTGGACTCCGAGGCCCGCGGTCGCGACGAAGCCCTCGACGGCGGGGAGGGATCCGGTGCCCGCGGCCTCGACGACGGCGCGCGCGACCGGGTGCTCGCTCCGCGCCTCGAGGGCGGCGGCGACGCGCACGAGCTCGTCCGCGTCGACGCCGTCGGCGGGCACGGCGCGCACGAGCGACATGACGCCCGTCGTGACGGTGCCGGTCTTGTCGAGCAGGACGGTGTCGATCCGGCGGGTCGACTCGAGCACCTCCGGGCCGGTGATGAGGATCCCGAGCTGCGCGCCGCGGCCCGTGCCCACGAGGAGCGCGGTCGGCGTCGCGAGGCCGAGGGCGCACGGGCAGGCGATGATGAGCGTCGCGACGGCCGCGGTGAATGCCGCCTCCGGCGGGAAGCCGAGCAGCAGCCAGCCGGCGAGCGTGCCGAGCGCGAGCACGAGGACGACCGGCACGAAGACGGCCGAGACGCGGTCGGCGAGGCGCTGGATCCGGGCCTTGCCGGTCTGCGCCTCCTCGACGAGCGCGGCCATGCGGGCGAGCCGCGTCTCCTCCCCCACGCGCGTGGCGCGCACGAGCAGGCGGCCGCCGGCGTTGAGGGTGGCGCCCGTGACGTCGTCGCCGGGCCCGACCTCCTCGGGCAGGGACTCGCCCGTGAGGAGGGAGCGGTCGACGGCGCTGGAGCCGTCGACGACCACGCCGTCGGTGGCGATGCGCTCGCCCGGCCGCACGACGAACTCCGCGCCGACGCGCAGCTCGCGGATGGGGATCCGCCGCTCGACGCCGCCGCGGACGACGGCCACGTCCTTCGCGGCGAGGTCGAGGAGCGCGGCGAGGGCGGCGCCGGACGCCCGGGCGGCCCGCGCCTCCAGGTAGCGCCCGCCGAGGAGGAAGACGGTGACGGCCGCGGCGACCTCGAGGTAGACGTCGCCGGATCCGCCCCCGGGCTCGGTGACGAGGCTCATGGTCATGCGCATGCCGGGCTCGCCCGCGTCGCCGAGGAAGAGCGCGTAGAGCGACCACAGGAACGCGGCCACGACCCCGATGCTCACGAGCGTGTCCATGCCGACGCCGCCGTGGCGCGCGCTGACGGCCGCGGACCGGTGGAACGGCCAGGCGCCCCACACCGCGACGGGCGCAGCGAGCGTGAGCGACAGCCACTGCCAGTCGTCGAACTGGAGCGCGGGGACCATCGCCAGGAGGAACACGGGGACGGTGAGCGCCGCGGAGACCACGAGCCGCTGCCGGAGCGCGAGCTCGTCGGCATCGGGGCGGCGGGCGGGGACGGCGTCGCGGTGCGCGGGGGCCGGCGCGGCGCGCTCGGCGCCGGGGGCGTCCGCGTCGGTGGCGTCGGAGGCGTCGGGCACCTCCGTGTCCGGCGCCTCCGCGTCGGGCGCCTCCGCCTCGGGACGGACGCGCGGGGCCTCCACCGCGCCGGACGCTCGGTCGTCCGCGGGCGCCGGGAGGGCGGCAGCCGACGCGACGTCCTCCCCGGCCCCGCTCCCCCACGCCGGGCGCTCGGACGCGCGGTACCCCGTGCGCTCGATCGTGCGGATCGCGTCCTCGACGCTCGTGCCCGCGGGCAGCCGCACGCGCGCGCGGTGGGTGGCGTAGTTGACGGCGGCCTCGACCCCGGGCATCCGGCCGAGCTTCCGCTCGATGCGCATGGCGCACGAGGCGCACGTCATGCCCTGCACGTCGAGGTCGACGCGCGTGAGCACGGCGCCGTCCTCGAACGGGGCGGCGACGGTGCGCGCGGCGGGCGCGGATCCGGATGCGGGGTCGACCACGTCAGACCTCCGCGACGTACCCGGCCTCGTCGACCGCGGCGCGCACGGCGGCGGGGTCGAGGGGCCGGTCGCTCTCGACCGTGACGGTGGACGAGCCGCCGACGACGAGGTCGACGGCCACGGACGCGACGCCCGGCAGCTCGCCGACCTCCTCCGTGACGCTCGCGACGCAGTGCGCGCAGGTCATGCCGGTGACGGGGAAGGTCGTGGTGGTCATGGGGTCTCCTCGGGGTCGAAGCGGATGGGGTCGAAGCGGATGGGTGCGGCGCGGATGGGTGCCGCGCGGATCAGGACCGGACGAGCCGCGCGATGGCCGCGGAGGCCTCGCGCACCTTGTCGTCCGCCACCTGCCCGCCCTCGCGGGCGGCCTCCGCGAGGCAGTGCGCGAGGTGGTCGTCGAGCAGCTTGAGGGCGACGGTCTCCATCGCCCGCGTGACGGCCGACACCTGGGTCAGCACGTCGATGCAGTACGTGTCGGACTCGACCATGCGCTCGATGCCGCGCACCTGGCCCTCGGCGCGACGCAGCCGCTTGAGGATGTCGTCCTTGCCCTCGCTGTACCCGACCATGGCGGCCACCTCCGTTCACGTCGATGCTACCCCCTGGGGGTATCGAGCGGAACCCCCCGGGGGTATGCCGCCATGCCGTCCGCCGGACGCACGACGACGCCGCGCCCCTCGAGGAGGGACGCGGCGTCGGATGGTGCGGGTGGCGGGATCAGGCCCCGCGGATCAGCCCCAGGAGCTCGTCGCGGAGGGCGGCCATGCGCTCCTCGGTCGACGCCTCGACGTTGAGGCGCAGCAGCGGCTCGGTGTTCGAGGGGCGGACGCTGAACCACCAGAAGGCGCCGTCGGCGTCGACCGGGCCGTCGACCGTGAGGCCGTCGAACTCGTCGAACTCGCCGCGGCCGCGGAAGGCCTCGACGATGCGCTCGTACGCGGCCGGCACGTCGTCGACCGTGCTGTTGATCTCGCCCGACAGCGCGTACGGCGTGTAGCGCGCGGACAGGTCGGACATCAGCCCGTCGGTCTGGCCGAACTCGGCGAGCAGGTGCAGGGCGGCGAGCATGCCGTTGTCGGCGCCCCAGAAGTCGCGGAAGTAGTAGTGCGCCGAGTGCTCCCCGCCGAAGACGGCGCCCGTGGCGGCCATCTGGTCCTTGATGAGCGAGTGGCCGACGCGCGTGCGGACGGCGGTGGCGCCCGCGGCCTCGATGGTCTCGGGCACGATGCGCGAGGTGATGAGGTTGTGCAGCACCGTGACGTCCTCGTCCGGCGCCTGCGCCTTCGCGCGCGAGATCTCGCGCAGCGCGACGACCGCGGCGACGGCGCTGGGCGTGACGGCCCGGCCCTTCTCGTCGACCACGAAGCAGCGGTCCGCGTCGCCATCGAAGGCGAGCCCGAGGTCGGCGCCGTGCTCGACGACCGCCTTCTGCAGGTCCACCAGGTTCGCGGGCTCCAGCGGGTTCGCCTCGTGGTTCGGGAAGGTGCCGTCGAGCTCGAAGTAGAGCGGGATGACCTCGATGGGCAGCTCGGGCAGGCCGGCCGCGGTGCCGAGCACGGCGGGGACGGTCATGCCGCCCATGCCGTTGCCCGCGTCGACCACGACGCGCAGCGGGCGGATGCCGGAGAGATCGACGAGCTGGCGGAGGTAGCCCGCGTAGTCGGCGAGCACGTCGCGCTCGCGCACCTCGCCCGCGGGCTCGACGGGCGCGATGCCGCCGTCGAGGAAGCCGATGGCGCGGTCGCGGATGGCGGCGAGGCCCGTGTCGAGGCTGATGCCCTGGGCGCCCGCGCGGGAGAACTTGAGGCCGTTGTAGGTGGCCGGGTTGTGGCTCGCGGTGAACATGACCGCGGGGGCGTCGAGGGATCCGGACGCGAAGTACGTCTCGTCGGTCGAGCACAGGCCGATGAGGAGGACGTTCCCGCCACGGGCGGTGGCGCCCCGGGCGAACGCCCGCGCGAAGGCGGGCGACGAGTCGCGCATGTCGTGGCCGACGACGATCTCCTGGCCCGCGGCCCCGAGCTCGTCGACGAAGCCGGCGCCGAGGGCCGTGACCAGCTCCTCGGTGAGCTGGCTCCCGACGAGACCTCGCACGTCGTAGGTCTTCACGATGGCGGTCAGCGTCTCGGCGGCAGTCGTCGTCATGATCCGAAACCTACCTCACCGAGCACGCCGTGCCGGACGATCTGCCAGCCCTGCGGCGCGGACAGACGGGCCGCGTGGCGGTCGCAGAGGTCGTAGCTGTGGGGCTCCGAGTCGTGGCTGAGGGGACCGAGCACGGCCATGGAATCCGCGTAGACGTAGGTGAGGGTGGTCGTGGCGCCGCCGGTGCAGCCGACGCGGGAGCAGGGCCTGTTCGTCATGTCGCGCCCACACTACCGCCCACCCCGCGGGCCGTACGATGGGGCCATGCCACGATCGCGCCGCCGGGGAGGCCACGTCTCCATCCGCGGATCCTGGCGGGACCGCCACGGCCGGGGCCTCCGCTCCCCCGTCACCGGACCCGAGCTCCCCGTGCTGCGGACGCGCGTCGACCGCTTCGACGAGATCGTCGCCTCCGCCGCCGAGTACCTCCGCGGGCTCTGGCCGGACGAGCTCGAGCGCGTGTCCTTCGAGGTCGCCGCGCTCCCCGCGCGCAACAGCGAGCGCGACGGCATCGACCGCTGGAGCGTGCTCGCGGACGAGCGCCGCGTCGTCTTCTACCGCCTCCCCATCGAGCGCCTCGCGCACCTCCACGAGGAGGACGAGCACCACCACCGCGCGCTCGTCGAGGGCTGCGTGTTCCGCGCGGTCGCCGAGCTGCTCGGCAAGGACCCGTGGGACCTCGCGCCCGACAGGTACGACCCGCACTAGGCGCGGATCCCGCGCGCGTGCCAGGTGTCCGCGCGTCCCGTCGAGGGAGCCGTCAGGGGTGGACGCGCAGCGGATCCGCGGCCGGCAGCACCGGCACGACCGGCAGCGCGGCCGAGCGGCCCGGCTCGGCGAGCGTCACCGTGGCCGTCAGCCCGGCGGATCCCTCGAGCAGGTAGGTGCGCCCCGCCGCGACGGACGCGGAGACCTCGGCGCCCGCGGGGACCGTGAGGGCGACCGGCTCGGACCCGTCGGTCGGCCGCGCGGTGACGGTCGCCTCCGCGTCGCCGGGGTTCCGCACGTGCAGCAGCGGCGCGGGGCCGGACGGCACGGACACGAGCGCGTCCCGGGTGAGCGTTCCGGAGGCGGGCAGCCAGGCGAAGTCGGTCGCCCCGCCCTCGGCCGCGCCGGACACGGTGCGCACGGCCGCGGCGACGGGGACCGAGCTCTGCACGGTGACGGCGTAGCGGCCGTCGGTGAGGCCGCTGACGGGGAAGTCGGTGACGCGGCCGCCGTCGGCCTCGACCGTGAAGGTCGTGCCGGTACCGTCGGTGCCGTCCTCCGGGGCGACGCTGACGCTGACGTCGGCGTCGTCGGAGCCGGGCACGAGGATCCGCACGGCCGTCGAGCGATCGGGGTCGGTGCCCACGTCCGCGCCCGGCCCGGAGCCCGCGGCGCCGTCGGTCCCCTCGGCCGGGGCCTCGCCCTCGGCGGGCGCGGGCTGCGCGGCAGCCTGCGAGTCGACGCGGAGGCCGGTCATGGTGAGCGTCGTGGCGGGCGCGGCGGCGGGCACGACGACGTCGACGCCGCCCGCGAGGAGGCCCCGCACCGTGCTCTGCTCGAGCGTGGCGACGACCTGGCCGCCACGGCTCTGCACGTGGATGGCGGGCGACGAGAGGTCGGGGGCGAGACCGGCGAGCGAGAGCACGCGCCGGCTGCCGGCGGGGACGTTGATGCCGCTGGCCCCGGGCGCGCTCACGGCGCCGTCCTCGCCGGAGATGGCGAGGTCGACCGTGGAGGAGACGCCGGACGGGTTGTCGAGCACCACGAACGTGGTGCGGCCCGTGGTCGTGCCGCCGCCGACGAGCCAGGACTCCGCCGTGGCCTCGGAGCAGGGGGCCGCGGCGAGGCCGGCGAGGTCGCTCTGGGTGGCGATCTGCGACGCGGCTCCCGCGAGCTCCGTCGGGTCGTCGCCCTCGGCGCCGGCGACCGCGAGGACGGACGCCTCGGTGGAGGCCCCGCCCTGGACCTCGGGCGCCTGCAGCCGCGAGGTGCGCACGCCCGGGCCGCCCGTCGCGGCGCCGGCCGACGCGGATCCGCTCGTGACGGTCGAGGAGCCGACCGCGACGGCGCCCGTGGTCGCGGCGGCGTCCGCCTCGGGCGGCCGGAGGAGGGCGCCCGGGCAGACGCGCTGCTGGTCGGTGGCGACCGGCGTGACGAGCACGGACGGCGCGCTCGCGTCGGTCGACGCCGGCGGGAGGAGGAGGGCGCCGGTCACGACGACGCCGAGCACGGCGACCCCCGCGATCCCGGTGGTCACGCGCGTCGCGATCCGCACGGCGTCACGCCTGGCCATCGGTCCTCCTGGGGTGGTCGTCGCGGGCGTCGTCGGCGCGGGCGCCCGCGCCGGGTGCGGTCGGGGCGGCGGATCCGTCGTCGTCGCCGTCGGCCGCGGGCCGGTCGCCGACCTGGGGGATGTCCCCGAAGGGCGCCGCCTCCACGCTCGTGCCGGTGGGCTCGTCGGGGTACGCGGGGATTCCGCGGTCGTCGTGCTCGGGCCGCGGCTCGACGGCGTCGGCCGGCCGCGCGTCGGCGCCGGTCACGGGCTCCCGGTAGGCCGGGAGCGGACGGCTGCGCGCCGCGAGGCTGCCGGTGGGGATCGCGAGGAGGAGCGTCAGCGCGAAGACCAGCGCCTGGGCGGCGAGGACGCCGACGCGGCCGGCGTCGTCGAGGTTGCCGGGGCCCGCGACCTGCGCGTCCAGGTCCTCGCTGCCGACGAAGCGCCAGAGCAGCCCGGCCTCGGTCTGGCCGACCGCGGTGAAGACGGGGTCGTCGTCGAGCGCGGAGCTCGCCCGGTCGTGGACGGCCTGCTCGGCCGTGCCCGAGGGCGGGGCGAGGAGCACGTAGCTGATGCCGAGCGCGCGGAGGTCCTCGGTGGCGTCGAGGCCCGAGCGCGACGAGACGTTGCCGGCGAGCTCCGCGACGCGGGACTGCGTGTCGGTGAGCGGCCCGATGGTGGAGTCGACCGTGGCGACCTGCTCGAGGGTGCGCCCGGCGCCGCGCTCCACGTCGGCGGCCAGGGATCCGTCGCCCGCGCGCAGCACGAGCGTGCCGACGGACGGGTCGGTGGCGGCCTCGGCGACGACGAGGCCCGGGAGGGACGCGTCCTCGCCGGGGCGCACGGCGGTGGATCCGACGACCGCCGCGGAGACGAGCGGCAGCGCGACGACCACGAGGGCCACGCTCGCGACGAGGCCCGGCGCGACCGACCGCCTCCCGAGCGTCGCGAACCCGAGCACCAGCGCGCCCGCGAGGCCGAGCCAGAGGAGGCTGAGACCGGATCCCGGCCACACGGCGACCGCGACGGCCCCCGTCGACTGCACGACCGTGCGCGCGGCCAGCACCGCGGTGGCGAAGCCGACCACGGTCACGGACAGCGCGATCGCGGCCCGGTGCGAGCCGCGGAGGAAGAGGGCGGCGACGGCGCCGACGACGAGCGGCGCGACCAGCACGGCGACGACGACGAGCGGCACCGACGCGGACAGGCCCAGCCCGAGGCCGTCGACGAACGCGGTCCAGCCGCCCAGCCCGGAGGTCGGGAAGCCCAGCGCGAGCCCCGGCACGTCGGCCGGGGTGAACGCCGCGGGGACCGCGGGGTCGGCGGCCAGCGCCAGCGGCTGCCCCTGCATCACCCGGTACGCGACGAGCGGCGCGGCGAGCGCGACGAGCGGCACGGGGATCGTGATGAGGCGTCCGCCGCGACGACCCGCCCGCACGACCGCGACGAGCCAGAGCACGAGGAGCGCGGGCACGAGCGAGGGGGCGGACGCGCCGACCGCGGCCATCAGGATCCCGGCGACGGCCGACGCGGACCACGACCGCGGCGCCCGCAGCACGGCGAGCGCGAGCCACGGGAGCAGCAGGTGGGCGAGCACGGCGGGCAGGCGGCCCTCGCCGAGCGCGACGAGGAACGTGGGCGCGAGGGTCCAGGCCAGCGCGGCGAGCGCGCGGAGCCAGGCGTTGCGCGTGACCTGCGCGGCGGCGAGCCACGCGGCGAGGGCCGCGAGCGGCAGCGCGCCGACGACGACCCCGAGGACCGCGAGCGACGGCTCCCAGGCCGTGACGCTGCCGAGCACCGCGAGCACGTAGGCGAACGGGTCGGAGGGAGCGACGGGCCCGGTGCCGACGCCCCGCACGCCGATCCCCACCTGCGCCCACAGCGCGCCCGCGTCCGGTCCGAGCGGCAGCAGCTGCCCGCCCGTGAGCGCGGTGCCGCCGAGGCGCGGTATCCACATGACGGCGGCGAGGAGCAGCGCGGTGAGCACGGTCCATCCGCCGCCCGTGGCGAGGAACTCGACGCCGTCGGAGACGCCCATGTGCTCGACGCGGTACTGCTCGCGGGCGAGCGACCGGCGGCGGCGGCCCACCGCGAGGGGCTGCCGGAGCGACGCGATGCTCGACCACGGCGCGGTGCGCGTCGCCTGGAGCCGCCGACGGCTGGCGCGGACGCGGCCGGGCGCGACGGCCACGCGGATCGCGGCGCCGATCTCCCCGGGGGCCGCGGTGGGCCGCTTCCGGAGGAGCTGCAGGAGCGCGCGGAGGACGGCGAGCGGCACGAGCGAGAGCCAGTGGAACGGCACGGCGGCCGAAGGCGCATAGGCGAGGCGGCGGTGCAGCTCGGCCTGGCGCGCGAGCCGGCGACGACGGCGGCGCGGCGTGCGGCGGCCGAGGAAGGCGGTGCCGGGTCCGGCGGATCCGGCGGACGCCACGCGGGCGGCCGGGACGACCACGACGCGGTGGCCCGCGAGGCGGGCGCGCACGCAGAGGTCGAGCGCGTCGTCGATCACGGGCAGGGCGTCGTCGAACCCGCCGAGCTCGTCCCAGAGCCGGTGCCGCACGAGCATGCCGCCGGCGGCCACGCCCAGGACGTCGCTCATGTCGTCGTACTGCGCCTGGTCCAGCTCGCCGTCGACCTCGGGCACGGCGGCGCCCAGCGTGGTGAGCGTGCGGCCGATCTCCCGGATGTAGCCGGGGTGGTCCCACTCCATGAGCTTCGGGCCCGCGACGGCGACGCTGGGCGAGGCCTCGACGGCGGCGAGCAGGCGCTCGAGGGCGTCGGGCGCGGGCGCGTTGTCGGCGGACAGCAGCCAGAGCAGCTCGTCGTCGCCGGTGGGCGCGGGGATCACGCGGACGGCCTGGTCGACGGCCTGCCCGAACGTCATCCGCGCGGGCGCCTGCACCATGCGCGTGGGGTCGGAGGCGGCCAGCAGCGCGGCGGACGCGTCGCGGGAACCGAGGTCGACCGCGACCACCTGGTCGGGTCGGCGGGTCTGGGCGGCGAGGGCCGCCAGGGTCCGCTCGAGGAACTGCGCGCCCTCGTGGGCGACGAGGATCGCGGTTACTCGTGGCTGCATGACAGGGAGACCCTACGTGGTCCCGGATGCGGAACCGCCGCGATCGGACGGCGCGCCGGGGAGCCGGCGCTCGGGGCGGCGCCTGCGCGGTCGGGGCGCCGTGCCGACGCGGTCAGACCGCGCGCTTGCGGAGCTTGCGGCGCTCGCGCTCGGAGAGGCCGCCCCAGATGCCGAAGCGCTCGTCGTTCTCCAGCGCGTACTCGAGGCACTCGGACCGCACCTCGCACGAGCCGCAGATCTTCTTGGCGTCGCGGGTGGATCCGCCCTTCTCGGGGAAGAACGCCTCAGGGTCGGTCTGCGCGCACAGCGAGTCGGCCTGCCAGGCGAGCGGGTTGCCGTCGTCGACGTTCCGGACACCCGGGACGCCGAGTCGGACGGGGTCGACGAACCAGTCGTCGGGGACCCCGGCGTGGTACTCAGGTAGTGCCATGTCACGATCTCCCCACACGGCTGGAGCGCCCGGCCGGCCCCAGCTTGTCGTCATAATTACACCGGTGTAACTCGTCGGCGTCAAGCCGCGGAGGGTAAACCCTCAGGCGCCCGTCGAGGGTTGCGACGCGCCGCCGCTCGCCCGCGGCGCTACGCCGGGGATCCGGCCTGGCGGGCGGCCCAGGCGCTGCGCACCATGTCGTCCAGGTCGTGGCGCATGGCCCAGTCGATGTCGCGCGCGGCGAGGTCCCCGGAGGCCACGATGCGGGCCGGGTCGCCGGGGCGCCGGTCGTGCACCTCGGGCTCGAAGTCGATGCCCGTCGCGTCGCGGATGGCCGTCATGATCTCGCGCACGCTCACGCCCTGGCCGCTGCCGACGCAGTACACGGGCTCCACGGGCTCCCCCGCCTCGAGGCGGCGAGCGGCCGCGACGTGCGAGGCGGCGAGGTCGACGACGTGGATGTAGTCGCGCACGCACGTGCCGTCGGGCGTCGGGTAGTCGCCGCCGTTGATCCGGGGCGTCCGCCCGTCCAGCAGCGCGTCGAACACGAGCGGGAAGAGGTTGTGCGGGCTGGTGTCGGCGTAGCCCTCGTCGCCGGATCCCACGACGTTGAAGTAGCGGAGCGACGCGTGGCGGAGGCCGGCGGCGACGCCCTGGTCGCGCAGCAGCCACTCGCCGATGAGCTTCGACTCGCCGTAGGGCGACTCGGGGGCCTTGGGCGTGCGCTCGTCGACGAGGTCGACGTCGGGCGTGCCGTACACGGCCGCGGAGGACGAGAAGACGATGTTGCCGACGCCCGCGCGCTCCATCTCCTCGAGCAGCACGGCCGTGGCCGTCACGTTCTGCTCGTAGGTGTGGAGGGGGCGCTGGACGGACACGCCCGCGTACTTGTAGCCGGCCACGTGCACGACGCCGCGGATGTCGCCGGAGCCGAGGACGCTCGCGAGGAGCTCCCGGTCGAGCACGGACCCGCGGTGGAACGGCACGCCCTCCGGCACGAACGACGCGTGGCCGCTGGACAGGTCGTCGAGGACGACCGTGTCGATGCCGGCGCGGGCGAACGCGGAGACGATATGCGAACCGATGTAGCCGGCGCCGCCGGTGACCAACCATGTCATGCGGCAACCCTATCGACGGCCGGGCGGGGCCCGGTCACGCGGCGGCGGCGTCCGGATCGGCGTCGGCGGACGCGCCCGCGACGGGCGCCGGGGTCGTCGCGAGGAACGCCTCGCCCTCCCCCGTCACGACGATCCGCCCCTCGTCGGGCGTGACGAACACGGCCTCGCCGCGGCCGACCTCGACCGTCGAGGCCGCGCCGCGCAGGGTCACGGCGCCGGCGGTGCACAGGACGATGGCCGGGCCGTCGACGTCGACGACGCTCGCGCCGGCGTCGCCCGCCGTCGCGTCGCGCGTGGCCGGGACGATGCGGGCGAGCAGGAAGTCGGGCACGTCCGGCCGGTAGAGCTCGACGCCCGGCGCCGCGTGCTCGGGCGCGAGGTACGGCACGGGCAGCGCCTGGAACTCGAGCACGTCGAGCAGCTCCGGCACGTCCACGTGCTTGGGCGTGAGGCCGCCGCGGAGAACGTTGTCGGAGGCCGCCATCAGCTCGATCCCGAGCCCGTGCAGGTAGGCGTGGATGTTGCCGGCCGGGAGGTAGAGGGCCTCGCCCCGACGGAGGGTCACCCGGTTGAGCAGCAGGGACGTGACGATGCCCGGGTCGCCTGGGTACGCCTCGGCGAGCTCGCGCACGGTGCGCATCTCCGTGGCGAAGTCCCGGCACTGGCGGTCGGACGCGAGGCGCGCGAGCAGCGTCACGCGGTCGACGAGGCGGCGCACCTCGGATCCGCCGCCCATGAGGAAGGCGAAGACGTCGCGCAGCACGTCGGCCTCGGATCCGGTGAGGCGCGAGAGCACGGACCGGATCACGGCCGGGTCCGAGTCGGGCCCCGACGCGTCGAGCGTGAGCAGCAGGGTGAGCACCTGCCGCACCTCGGCGAGCGGCCGGAAGCCGCAGAGCGCGTGGAACTCGTCGCTCAGGGCGTAGACGAGCTCGGGCTTGTGCAGCGGGTCCTTGTAGTTGCGGTGCGGGGCGTCGATCGGGATGCCGCGCTCCTCCTCGTCGCGGAAGCCGAGCCGGGCGCGGTGCAGGTCGGGGTGCGCCTGGAGGGAGAGCGGGCCGCCCGCGGCGAGCACCTTGAGGAGGAAGGGGAGGCCGGGGCCGTCGCCCGGGCGGAGGCCGCCGGCGAGGGGGCCGAGCGTGGTGGCGGGGTCGCGGCGGATCCACTCGGCGAGCGTGGTCGCGCCGCCCGCGGACGCCGGGTCGTCGACGCGCGTGGGCGAGCCGTCGTGCGCGCCGAGCCAGAGCTCGGCCTCCGGGCCCCCGGACGGCTCGCGGCCGAGCAGCTCGGCGATGGCGGTCGTCGAGCCCCAGGCGTAGTCGCGGGGGGTGTTGGAGAGGGCAGTGAACACGGGCGATCCTGTCGGGCTTGGCGGCTACCTACAACGCCCGAGGGCGCGCGTCCTGTCCGGACGCGACCAAAGTACCAAGCGATGCCGGCGCCGCCCGGACGCCGACGTACGCTCGGCCGCAGGCGCCCGTCCCCGAGGGCGCCGACGAACCGCAACGGAGCATCGTGTCCCTCACCCCCCTCATCGGCGACTTCTACGGCTACGAGTCCCGGCTCGGCGACAGGGAGAAGGACTCCCTCGCCGAGCTGCGCTCCTACCTCGAGCAGGAGGTCCGCCCGCACGTCAACGGCTGGTGGGCCCGGGCCGAGTTCCCCCGCCACGTGGTCGGCGGCCTCGCCTCGCGCGGCTTCTTCGGCATGCCGTTCCCCGAGACGCGGCCCTTCGAGAACTCCGCCGTCTTCCGCGGCTGGGCGGCGCTCGAGCTCGGCCGCGTGGACGCGAGCATCGCGACGCTCGTCGGCATGCAGAGCGGCCTGGTGATGGGCAGCGTCGCCGTCGCCGGATCCCCCGAGCAGCGCGCCGAGTGGCTGCCGCGCTTCGCGTCGGGCGAGCTCCTCGGCTCGTTCGGGCTCACGGAGCCGCTGTCCGGATCCGACTCCGCCCGCGGCCTCCGCACCGTCGCGACCCGCCGCGGCGACGAGTGGAGCATCACGGGCGCCAAGCGCTGGATCGGCAACGGCACCGTGAGCGACGTCACCGTCATCTGGGCCAAGGACGCCGACGACGGCCAGGTGAAGGGCTTCCTCGTCCCCAACGACTCCCCCGGCTTCCGCGCCACCCGCATCGAGGACAAGCAGGCGCTGCGCATCGTGCAGAACGCCGACATCGAGCTCGACGGAGTGATCGTGCCCGAGCGGAACCGGTTGCAGGCCTCGCGCTCGTTCGCCGACACGGCGGCCGTGCTGCGCCTGACCCGCGCGGAGGTCGCGTGGGCCGCGATCGGCATCGCGGTGGGCGCCTACGAGGCGGCCGTCGCCTACACGGGCGAGCGCGAGCAGTTCGGGAAGCCGCTCGGCGCGCACCAGCTGATCCAGGACCTCCTCGTGCGCAGCCTCGGCAACATCACCGCCTCCATCGGGCTCGCCACCCGCGCCTCGGAGATGGTGGACGAGGGCACGCAGTCCGACGAGCACTCCGCGCTCGCGAAGGCCTTCGCCACCAGCCGGATGCGCGAGAGCGTGGCGTGGTGCCGCGAGGCGTTCGGCGGCAACGGCATCGTCCTCGACTACGACGTGGCGCGCTTCTTCGCCGACGCGGAGGCCCTGTACTCCTACGAGGGCACGCGCGAGATGAACACCCTCATCGTGGGCCGGGCCATCACCGGCCACGCGGCGTTCGTCTGACGGACAGGCGGATGCCCCACGCCGCGGGCATCCGCCTGTCCCCGGGGCGGGGGCCGGCGCCGGGCAGGAGGATCCACCCCGGGCCGTTACCCTGATGGGCATGCCCTCCGCCAGCCGACGATCCCTCCGGGCGTTCGCGACCTTCGTCCTCGTCACGACCTTCGCGGGCGACATGTGGCGGAACGGCCTCAGCTGGTGGGGCTTCGGCGCGATCGCGCTCGGCGTGCTCGTCACGAGCGTCACGCTGCTCGTGCGCGCCCGTCCGCTGCCCCGGCTGCGCGTGCTCCCGATCCCGTTCCTCGCCTTCACGGGCCTGGCCGTGCTGTCGATCGCCTGGTCGCAGTACCGGCCGGAGTCCGCGCTCGGGGTGCTCATCCAGCTCGCCACCTCCACCGCCGCGCTGATGCTCGTGGTGCTGCTCTCCTGGGCGGAGATCGTCCAGGCGCTGGGTCGCGCGCTCCGCATCGTCCTCGGGCTGTCGCTCGCGTTCGAGCTCTTCATCGCCGTCGTCGTGCGCCAGCCGGTCATGCCCTTCTTCACCGACTACGGCCCGCGCGCCCCGGCCGCCTTCGCGTGGACGCGCGGCGAGCTGCTCCTGGGCGGGCGGATCCAGGGCGTCGTGGGCAACGCCAACCTGCTCGCCATGGTGGCGCTGCTCGGCCTCATCGTCTTCGCGCTGCAGTTCGCGGCGCGCGCCACCGACCGCCGGACCACGACCGTCTGGATCGCGGTGGCCCTCCTCACGCTGACCCTCACGGGCAGCTCCACCGTGCTCGTCGCGCTCATCATGACCGGCGTCGTCGCCGTGCTCGCCCTCATCGCGCGCCGGGTGGGCATCCGCGGGCGGCTGGTGCTGGCCGGCGGGGTCGTGGTCGCCGCGGCGGCCGGAGCGGGCGTCGTCGTCACGCGCACCGCCGAGGTGTTCGAGCTGCTCGGCCGCTCGCCCGACCTCACCGGCCGCTTCGAGATCTGGGAGTCGGTCATCGGGCTCGCCCAGCAGCACCCCGTGCTCGGCTGGGGCTGGATCGGCTACTGGGCCCCCTGGATCAAGCCCTTCGAGGGCCTGGCGGTGCGCAGCGGGGTCACGTACCTGCAGGCCCACGACGCGTACCTCGACGTGTTCCTCCAGCTCGGCGCCGTGGGCGCGCTGGTCTTCGTGTGCCTCATCGTCACGACGTACGTCCGATCCTGGTGGGCCGCCATCGACCGCCCGCAGCACCGCCGCGACCGGGTCGAGCCGTACACGGTGCTCGCGCTCGGTCCTCTGCTGCTGATGACGGCCCTGGTCGTGCAGAGCCTCGCCGAGAGCCGCCTGCTCTACGAGGGCAACTGGCTGCTCCTCGTCGTCATCGCGGTCGCGACCCGCTCCGGCATGGTCGCGCGCGAGGACGTCCCGGGACCGGTCGACTCCCGCCGCCCGCCGGTCGCCGCGGAGGCGACCGACGCCCCGTCCCGCCTCCCCGCCGCCGCGGTCCGCGCCGATCCCGGCGTCGCCTGACCCGCGTGGCCGCCCGGTGCCCCGTCGACCTCCCGTGAGCGACGCCACATGACCCTGCCCGCGCGCCTGCCGCTGCCGGAGCGCCTGCCCGACCTCCTGGGGTCGGCGCGCTTCTCGGCGGCCCTCACGCACTGCATCGTCGGCACCGCCGTCCTCGCCCACGCGATCCGGGCGACGATGGGCTGGGCCGGGCTCGTCGCCGTGGTGACCGTCCTCGTGGCGATGGCCGCCGGATCCCTCGTGGCGAAGCGCGGGGACTGGGAGTGGCGCGGCCTCCTGCCGGTCTCGCTCCTGCTGCTGGTGGGCTGGTGCGCCGCCACGCTGCTCTGGACCGCCTACCAGCCGGACGCGGTCGGCGGCGTGCTGTACCTCGCCGCGTCCGCCTTCCTCGCGGTGTACGTGGGCGTCGTCCGCGACCTGATCCAGATCGTGCGCGCGGTCGGCGACGTGATGCGGCTCGTCCTCGTCTCCTCGCTCGCGCTCGAGGTGCTCGCCGGGCTGCTCATCGACGGCCCGATCCCCTTCCTCGGCATCCGCGGCGCCCTCGAGCGCCTCGGCCCGATCCAGGGCCTCCTCGGCGAGCGCACCGCCCTCGGCGCGCTCGCCCTCGTCGCGGCCGTCACGTTCGCGGTCGAGCTGCTGACCCGGTCGGTGTCGCGCGGGCGCGCCGTGTTCTCCCTCACCACGGCGCTCCTCGTCGCGTCGCTCACCCGCTCGTCGGTGATCCTCGGCACGTTCCTCGTGCTGGCCGTCGCCTCCCTGGCCGTGTTCGGCCTGCGGCACCTCGCCCGGCAGGCCCGGCCGCTCGCGAACAGCGCGGTGCTCGTGCTGGCCGCCGTGGTCGCGATGGTCGTCGTGGCCTTCCGCTCCCCCGTGCTGCAGGTCCTCCAGGCGCGGCCCGACTACCTGCAGCGCGTCGCCCTGTGGCGGGAGATGCTGCGCCTCATCGACCTCAACACCATCGAGGGCTGGGGCTTCGTCGGCCTGTGGCGCCGGGACGCCTACCCCTACACCGCGCTCGACCTCGTCAGCCGCGGTGCGCAGGAGACCGGCCGCAACGCCTACCTCGACCTGTTCCTGCAGGCGGGGCTGGTCGGCCTGGTGCTGTTCGCGGCGTTCTGCGCGCTCGCGCTGGGCCGCTCCTGGGTGCTCGCCACCACCAAGCGCGGCGTGGGCTACGTCTGGACGGCGCTCGTGCTCGTCGTGCTCGTGGTCGTGTCCCTCGCCGAGAGCGTCACGCTCGTGGAGTGGGGCTGGACGCTGCTGGTGATCTGCGCCGTCAAGGCCGCGCAGGGCCGCAGCTGGCGACACGGGCTGCCCGAGCAGCCGCTGCCCGCCTGAGCGGGCGCGGCGCCGCGGATCCGCGACCGGACGGGATCAGCGGACTGCCTCGTCGCGCGGCCGGCGGAACGAGAAGAACTTGTGCCCGGTGTAGGTGGCGACCGTGATCACGATGGTGACGAGGATCTGCGCCACGATCGGCTGCAGCGGCGTCGTCTCGACGACCAGGGGCAGCAGCACCATGTTGGCGAACAGCGGCACGAGGTTGACCACGGTGTAGCGCGTGAAGTCGGGCACCAGGTTGCCGCTCACCTTGAAGACGAGCTTCCGGTGCAGCGTGAACGAGATCGGCAGCTGCACCGCCCAGGCGATGACGAGCACCACGGGGTACGGGATCGCGTGGCCCCAGAGCAGGAAGAACAGCGCGAACCACGCGGTGCCGATGACGGTGTTGAACCCGCCCACGAGGAGGAACGCGATGCGCTCGTCCTTGATGAGCCGGAGGAGGATGCCGGGCGGCGGCGTCTCCTCGCGGGGTACGTCGACGCCGTCCGTGTGCTGCTCCATGCGCTCTCCTCGCCGCTGCCGGTCGGACGCGGGGACGACCGGCGGGCCGCCCGGTGGCCGTCCGGTGCGGCCCCACTGTATCCGCTGCCGGCTGCGCGACCGGTCGGCGACCGGAGCGCGCAGCCGACGCGTCAGGCCGCGGCGCCGACCGGGATCCGGGCGAGCGCCGGGGTCCCGAGCGTGGTGATGGTGGGCGACGACGTGCCCGCGATGGCGACGAGGCGGTCCCAGGTCGCGACGGGCCGGATCTGCCCGCCCTGCAGCAGGTAGACCGTCCCCTCCGTGGGGTTCTTCACGAAGACGGAGCCCGCGACCGTGCCCGCGGCCCGGTCGAGGGTGCGGCAGGTGGCGGCCGTGAGGTCGGTGACGGGCAGGCCCGTGGATCCGGGCGTGCCCAGCGCGACCAGCCGTCCCTGCGCCGCCAGCGACGAGACGCCGGCGCACCGCACGAGCAGCGAGAGGTCGCCCGCGGCGCGGGGGTAGGCGTCCATGGTGCCCGGGGCGACCGTGGCGAACGCCTCGCCCATGCCGAGCTCCCGGGTCACCGCGAAGTCGGGGACGCGGACCTTGCGGTCCAGCCCGTCGACCACGTAGACGTCCGGGCTGTTGGAGGCCTTCGCGAGCGTCCCGGGCTCGAGGGCGGCGTGGCCGACCGGGTACCGGGAGGCGACGCCCGCGCGCATGGTCGCCACGAAGGGCGACCGGCCGTCGTTGAGGCCGAGCACGGCCGACCAGGTGCTGACGGGGTACCGGGTCCCGCCGGTGAGGAGGTAGGTGACGGGGCTGCCCGGCAGCACGAAGAACGCGCTCATCTCCCCCGCGTCCGGCACCGAGGCGAGCTGACCCGGATCCAGGTTCACCGCGTCGCCGCAGCCGTAGCCGTAGGACGCGACGAGGTCGCAGGAGCCGAAGCGATGGCGGCGGTCGGCCTGCACCAGCGCGACCGATCCCGTCGACGGGTCGCGGACCAGCTCGGACGCGGGGGCGCCGGTGCCCCGCGCGTCGAGGTACGAGCGCGGGACCGTGCTGATCCCGCCCAGCGCGGACAGCGACTGGTAGACGCCGAAGTCCGGCACCTGGTGCTTCTGCCCGCCGCTCACGAGGAAGACCGTGTCGTCGGTCGCCGTCTTGACGAACGAGGAGACCGGCCCGTCGCTCGTGCTGCCGAACCAGTCGGTGTAGAGGCGCCAGAAGTTGCGGTTGCCGTACGAGGAGCAGGAGTCGCCGGTGCCGTAGAGGTTCCGGAGCGCCGCCGCGTTGGGCTGGTACGGCGTGTAGATGTAGAGGCCGGCCGTGGCCTGGTTGCGGATGGTGACCTGCGAGGATCCGCAGTCGGCGTTCGGGTGCCAGAGGATGCGGTTGCTGCGCCCCGCCTGGTAGTTCCACCGCGTCGGGGTCGACTGGTACACCTTGAACTGGTGCGCCGCGTTGTACACCTGGTTGAAGAACCCGTAGTAGAGCGAGTCGCACGCCGCGGTGTCCGGGCAGCCGTAGCCGGTCGCGCTGCGGAACTGGCGGTCGGTCGGCGTGGCGTCGGTGACGAGGCCCTGCTCCTTCTCCAGGAGCACGAGGAGGGCGGACTGGCTGACGCCGCACGCGCGCCCCACCCAGTAGACGATGTCGGCGCCGGAGAGGCGCGAGGCCTGCAGGCTCGAGCACCGGCTGTCCGCGGCGCGGGCCGGCGTGCTCTCGACGTAGGTGGAGAGGCAGACGTAGCCGGACGCGCAGCTCGGCACGCGCGCGCGGAGGAAGCCCTGGATGTCCCCCTGCGACATGGCGTCGCCGTCGTAGAACTTGGCGTCGCTGATGATCATGCCGGGGTCGAAGTCGGCGCCCGAGGCGGCCTGCGCGGGCTCGGCCGGACCACCGAGGGTGCCCGTGCCCACCAGCCCGACGCCCAGGGCGACCGCCCAGACGGCCAGGCAGGCGATCAGCCGCGCTCGTCGGCGCGCGCGCCGCAGTCCATCCACCCCGTCGTCGAACAATGCGTTCCCCCTGCGTCCCCGTGCCGTGAGATGCGATTCTCACACACGAGGGGGCGCCCGCCGCACCGTGGTGCGGATCGGACGCCCCCTCGGGACGCGCGGTGCGGAACGCGGCTAGCGCTTCCCGCGTCCTGCGGGCGGCTGGTCGACGCCGAACGTGCGGGCCCAGGTCTCCGGGCTGGTGACCGTCGGCAGCGCCTTGCGGTAGGCCGCCTTCAGCTGCGGCCAGCGCGCGAGGATGCGCCAGCGGAGGACGATGCTCGTCCACAGCATGCGGCGGAACATGGCGGGATCGCGGCGGTGCAGGAGCGCGGCCGACCCCTCCGCGTTGGACACGAGGACGCTGTCGAAGGACGGCACGACCCACCAGCGGGCGTCCTCGAACGAGAGGTGCGCCTCCGGTCCGCGCGTCGCCGCCGGGCTGATGGGCGACAGGGCGTGGCGCGCGACGGTCCGGGCGAGCCAGACGATCCGCGCGATGCCGGCGGGTGCGCCACCGCCGCCGCGGCGGCGCTGCGGCTTGTCCGGCGCGACGATCTCGGGGAGCGCGGCGCGGTCCTTGATCGGGACGCCGTCCGAGAAGCCCTTCGCGAGCTCGCGGGTGCGGGCGAGGCGCGTGACCATGTCCTGGTGCAGCCCGCGCGGCCCGCGCAGGATGTTCCGGTACGCCTCGTGCCGCGCCGCCAGGGCGAAGTACTGCATCGAGACCAGGTGGCGCACGTCGGTGGCGAGGTTCGCCGTGAGGAACCGGCCGCCGCGCTCGTACGGCGAGTGCAACAGCGCCGCGATGAGCCGGTTGCGCGCGTGGAAGAACGCCTGCCAGTCCTGCGAGTCGTCCTTGTCGACCCACGAGACGTGCCACACGGCGGCGCCCGGGAGCGTGACGGTCGGCACGCCGACCTCCTTCGCCCGGAGCGCGTACTCGGCGTCGTCCCACTTGATGAAGACGGGCAGCGAGAGGCCGATCCGCTTGATCGTGGAGACGGGGATGAGGCACATCCACCAGCCGTTGTACTCGGCGTCCACGCGGCGGTGCATCCACCGGGTCTGGCGGAGGTTCGACGCGCCGAAGTCGTGGCGCGTGGGCGTGACGGGGCCCCACATGAAGTTGTGCATGTCGAAGCCCTCGGCGTACGCGTGGAGCTTGCTCTTGTCGTACATGTCGAACATGTGCCCGCCGACGATGGTGGGCGTCCGCGAGTAGTCCGCGAACTTCACCGCGCGGCGGATGCTCTCCGGCTCGAGCGTGATGTCGTCGTCCATGACGAGGACGTAGTCGCTCGCGCCCTCCTTGAGCGTCTCGTACATGCCGCGGGAGAACCCGCCGGATCCGCCGAGGTTGGCCTGGTCGATGACGCGGAGCTTCTCGCCGAGGAGCTCCTGCGCCCGCGGGAACGCGGGCTGGTCCGCGACCTTCTGCGTGCCCTGGTCGGTGACGTAGACGTGGTCGAGGAGCGCCGCGACGTCGGGCTTCTCGCCGATGTCGGTGAGGAGCTTCACGCAGTACTCGGCCCGGTTGAGCGTCGTGATGGCGATGCTCACCGACCCGGCGGCTCCCGTGGTGGGGGCCGAGCCCGCGGGGGCGTACCAGCCGGCCTCGACGAGCGCGAAGTCGGCCTCCTCCCCCATCAGGTCGAACCAGTACCAGCCGCCGTCGGCGAAGTACGTGAACGGGAGCTCGAAGCGGGAGGTGGCGGAGCCGGAGACGGCGGCGCCGTCGACCTTCTGGATCACGCCGCGCGCGTTGGAGCGGTAGACGATGACCTGGCCCTCGCCGCTCGTCTCGACCTCGAGCACGACGCCGTCGAGCGTGGTGCTCGCGCGCCAGTAGGAGGCGGGGAAGGCGTTGAAGTACGTGCCGAAGGAGACCTTGCGGCGGTGCGGGACCTGGAAGCCGCGGTCGCCCTTGATGGCGCTGATGATGCCCATGTCGCTGAGCCGCACGACCGCGTTGTGGGTGTCGGAGTCGACCACGCGCAGCGGCGAGCGCCGGCGCTTCTCGGGCGCCACCGGGATGCTCGTCCAGTAGTCGGCGTCCACGTAGAGGGGGACGATGTCCGGGTCGTGCTCGGACGGCAGGATGACGCGCTGGAGGAGGTCGAGCTCCACGGGAGCGCCCTCGCCGGCCGCGGCCATCAGGAGGCGTCCTTCGCGAGGACGGGCTTCAGCTTGTTCTCGTACATCGAGAGCGCCGCGCCGATCGCCATGTGCATGTCGAGGTACTGGTACGTGCCGAGGCGGCCGCCGAAGAAGACGCCCTCCTCCTGCTTGGCCAGCTCGCGGTACTTGAGGAGGCCCTCGCGGTCGGCCGCCGTGTTGACGGGGTAGTACGGCTCGTCCTCGCCCTCGGCGAAGCGCGAGTACTCCCGCATGATGACCGTCTTGTCCGCGGGCGCGTCGCGCTCGGGGTGGAAGTGGCGGAACTCGTGGATGCGCGTGAACGGCACGTCGGAGTCGGCGTAGTTCATGACGGGCGTGCCCTGGAAGTCGCCGACCGGGAGCACCTCGCGCTCGAAGTCGAGCGTGCGCCACGACAGCGCGCCCTCGGAGTAGTCGAAGTAGCGGTCGATGGCCCCCGTGTAGACGACGGGCACCTTCCCGACGACCGACGCGCGGTTGACCTCCTGGGTCTCGTCGAAGAAGTCGGTCTCGAGGCGGACCTCGATGTTCGGGTGGTCGGCCATGCGCTCGAGCCACGCGGTGTAGCCCTTCACGGGCAGGCCCTCGTGCGTGTCGTTGAAGTAGCGGTTGTCGTACGTGTAGCGCACGGGGAGGCGGCTGATGACCTCGGCGGGCAGGTCCGTGGGGTCCGTCTGCCACTGCTTGGCCGTGTAGTCGCGGATGAAGGCCTCGTAGAGCGGGCGCCCGATGAGGCTGATGCCCTTCTCCTCGAGGTTCTTCGCCTCGCCGGCGTCGAGCTCGGACGCCTGCTCGGCGATGAGGTCGCGCGCGGCCTGGGGCCCGTGCGCCGAACGGAAGAACTGGTTGATGGTGCCGAGGTTGATCGGCAGCGGGAAGACCTCCCCGCGGTGCTCCGTGTAGACGCGGTGCACGTAGGGCGTGAAGTCCGTGAACCGGTTGACGTACTCCCACACCGTCTCGTTGGACGTGTGGAACAGGTGCGCGCCGTAGCGGTGCACCTCGATGCCGGTCTCCGGGTCCATCTCGCTGTACGCGTTGCCGCCGATGTGGTCGCGGCGGTCGATGACGAGGACCTTGAGGCCCAGCTCCTCGGCGACGCGCTCCGCGATCGTGAGTCCGAAGAAACCGGATCCGACCACTACGAGATCAGGGCTCATGGCACATTCCTTTGCTGGGGTGGCGCCCGACGGGCGCTCGACGGGACGGGTCAAGGGTAACGGGGGATCAGGCGCGGACCTGCGGGACCGCCCGGTCGCGCGTGATGAGGCGCCGGTAGAGACCGCGGCGGACCGCCTCGGGGATGAGCCGGTAGCTCCCCCGCACGAGCACGTTGCGCAGGGCCTGCGACACCGAGGTGAAGCGCCGGCGTCGGAACTCGCGCTGGAGCCGGAGCTCCGCGCGCAGCTGGGCGATGCCGCCGCGGCGCGCGTAGGCGCCGGCGCTCACGCGGTACATGACGAGCGGGTCGGGCAGGTTCTCGACCCGCGCGCCCGCCTGGATCATGCGGGCGAAGAGGTAGTAGTCCTCCATGAGGCCGAGCGGCAGGTAGCCGCCGGCGCGACGCACGGCGGCGCGGCGGTAGACCACGGTGGGGTGGTTGAACGGGTCGTGGAAGCGGGCGTAGCGCGAGATGGCGTCGGCGCCGACGGGCGGGGTGCGGCGCCCGGCGATGGTGCCGACCTCGTCCGCGAACTCGTACATGCCGGTGCCCACGAGGTCGAGGCCGCCCGAGATGAGCTCCAGCTGGCGGGCGAAGCGCTCGGGGAGGCTGATGTCGTCGGCGTCCATCCGCGCGACCACGTCGTGCGCGCACGCCTCCAGGCCGCGCTCGAGCGCGTACGCGAGGCCCATGTTGCGCTCCAGCTCGATCGTGCGCACCGGCACGGGCGACGCCTCGTCGAGCTCCGCCATGGTGCGGGCGAGCTCCGCGGACACGGGGCCGTCGCGGACGACGACGACCTCGTCCGGCCGGAGGGTCTGGTCGTCGACGCTGCTGCGGAACGCGCGGCGGAGGAACTCGGGACGGTCGCCCCGGTAGACGGGGAGGAGGAGCGAGAAGGCCTCGGTGGGCATGCGCGTCCCCTCTGCTGCCGCGGCAGCGTCACGTCCGGTGGTTGGGCGGACCCGGCCGCCAGGGCGGCGGGGGTCGAGCGGCCCAGTGTAGCCGGGGGGCGACGGGAGGACGCGGGGCGCGCCCGCGCGCGGCCCGGCCCGCCGGGGTCCCCGGGTGCCGGCTGCTACCATCGGCACCCGTGCCCTCCCCCGTCTCCCCCTCCCGGATCGAGCGGAGGAGGATCCCCGGACGCCTGACGTCGGCCCTCGCCGTGGTGGTCGCCGTCCTCCTCTTCCTCGTCACCCAGGTGGGCATGCTCGTCCACCGCACGGGCAGCGTCGTGAGCTCGTTCCGCGACTACTTCGTCTACGACCAGCTGTCCTACCTCTCCATGGTGGTGAACTTCGCCCGCGGCGACTTCGCGTCCGTCGAGCCGTTCACCGAGACGGGCCGCAACACGTACCCGCACCTCTACTACGTGGTCCTCGGCGCTGTCGGCCACCTCACCGGCCTCGGGCCCGTCGAGTCCTGGAACGTCGTCGGGACGGCCCTGCAGGCGGGGCTCGTCGCGGCGATCGGCATCGCGTGCATCCGCGTCACCGGGCGTGCGTGGACGGGTGTCCTCGGGTTCGCGCCGCTGCTGCTCGGCACGTTCGCGTGGACGCAGGGTCCGGGCCAGTGGTACTGGCAGATGAGCTCGCACGCCGTGCTGTGGGGGCCGTTCGGCGTGCTCTTCACGCTCAACGGCGAGGCCGCGGCGCTGTCCGTCGCGGGCATCGCGTTCCTGGCGGCGCTCGTGCCCTTCCTCCGCGGCTCGTCGCGGCGCGCGCGCCTCGTCGCCATGACGCTCGTCGCGGTCGTGGTCGGCGGCCTGCTCAACGTGCACGTGTACTCGTTCCTCGCCACGGTGTTCCTCTCCTTCTACGTCGTGGCGGCGTACGCCGTGCTCGAGCGACCGCGCCGCCGGCTCCTCGTGCTCTCCGCCGCCCTCGTGCCCGCGTCGCTCGCGCTGGCCGTCATCGTCGCCGGCGCGGTCGGGCCCCTGCCCGCGTTCGTGGTCGGGCTGCTCCCCACCGTGCCGGGGCTGCTCGCCACCATCGGGCGCACCCGCGGACTGGCGCTGATCCCGATGGGCGCCGCGCTCGCGGCGACGCTGCCCCAGATCGTCACGACCGTCCTCGCGTCGGCGGCCGGCGACCCGTTCCTCTCCTACCGCGTCGCGTCGAGCAAGGACCTCGGCGTCGACCTGCCGCTCGGGCCGCTCGCCGGCCTCGCGCTCATCGTGCCGCTCGTCCTGATCCTCGTGGCGGGCATCCGCGCGCGTCGCACCGTGTGGACCGCCTACGCCGCGGGCGCGATGCTCGCATGGGCCATCACGTCGACCAACGACCTGTGGCGCGCGAACCAGGAGCCGTACCGGCTGTGGATCGACGGGTTCCTGCTCATCGCGGTGACGATCGTGCCGGTCCTCCTCGACGTGGCCGTGCGGACGCTGCGGGCCGGCGCGCCGGCGGACCGGGACGCTCCCGCGGATCCCGCGGCGGCGGACGCGGATGCGGACGACGCCGCGCCGCGTCGCGCCCCACGTCGCACCCGGGCGCTCGTCACGGCCTGCGCGGTCCTCGTCGTGGCGATCGGCGCCACGAGCGCGCTCGACTGGGGGCGCTTCTTCTCCGCGGGGCGCGAGCTCCGGCAGATCACCTTCGCCGAGCCGCTGGACCGCGCGGTGGCCGACGTCACCGCCGGCGCGACCGGCGGCTCCATCGCCACCGGGGCGTGCCTCGACCCGCAGATCGTGAAGATCGACTCGGGACGGTCCGTCGCGCACTACAACCTGGGCATGGCCTGGCCCGCCGACCGCGACGCCGTCGACGTCGCCCGTGCGGCGCTGGCCGCCGGACGCGTCGACGCCGAGGCGACCGAGGCCGCCGGCATCCGCTGGTACCTGGCCCTCTCCGACTGCGCGGGCGACGTGGATCCCGCGGACGTCCCGGGCCTCGTGGAGGTCGACCGGTCGGTCTACGACCCGGCCACGGGAGCTGCCGCGGTCCTGTACCGCATCGACATAGGCTGAGCCGACCGCCCGACCGGTCGCCGACCCGCATCCGACACCGACACGCACCGACGAGGGAGACCGACACGTGACCGCAGAGCCCCTCCCCGCATCCGAGCCGCTCGTGAGCTTCATCCTCCCCGTGTACAACGAGGAGGACAGCGTCGAGCTGTTCTCCCGCACGCTGACCGAGGCGCTGGAGTCGGCCGACCTCGGCATGCGGTTCGAGTTCGTGTACGTCAACGACGGGTCCGCGGACGGCTCCCTCGAGCACCTGCACGCCCTCGCGGCCGCGGACGACCGCGTGCAGGTCATCGACTTCTCGCGCAACTTCGGCCACCAGATCGCGGTCACGGCGGGCATCGACCACGCCTCGGGCGACGCGGCCGTCATCATGGACACCGACCTGCAGGACCCGCCCCGGGTCGCGGTGGAGCTCATCCGCCGGTGGCGGGAGGGCTTCAACGTCGTCTACGCCCAGCGCCGGACCCGCAAGGACACCTTCTTCAAGAAGGCGACGGCCGGCGCGTTCTACCGCACCCTGGCCCTCGTCGCCGAGATCGACATCCCCCGCGACACCGGGGACTTCCGGCTCATCGACCGCAAGGTCATCGACGCCGTCAAGCGCTTCCCGGAGCGCAACCGCTTCCTGCGCGGCATGGTCTCCTACGTCGGGTTCCGGCAGACGAGCGTGCAGTTCGACCGCGACGAGCGCCACGCGGGCGTCACCGGCTACCCGCTGCGGAAGATGATCAAGTTCGCCGCGGACGGGATCCTCGGCTTCTCGACCTTCCCGCTGAAGCTCATCCAGCTGGTCGGCCTCGTGGTCTCCGCCCTCAGCGCGCTCGCGGTCGTCTACGTGCTGGTGAGCCGCGCCATCGACCCGTCGAGCGTCGTCCCGGGGTGGACGTTCACGGTCATCGCCATCCTGTTCGTGGGCGGCGTGCAGATCATGATGCTCAGCGTCCTCGGCAGCTACCTCGGGCGGGTGTACGCGGAGGTGCAGAACCGGCCGCTGTACCTGGTCGCGTCGCACGTCGGCCGCGCCGCCGACCCCGCGGACGGCACGGTGAGGACGGCGTCGTCCGAGGTCCCCTACCGGCGCGACTGAGCCCGACCGGGGCGGGGCGTCAGCGGCCGGCGGCCGACTCGAGGCGCCGGATCCCCGCGGTGATCTCCCCGAGCCCGTCGAGGACCTCGTGCGCGGGCCGCGGCGGGCGGCTGAGGCTCTGGCGGATGCCGTCCAGGAGGCCGCGCAGCAGCAGGCTCCGGTCACGGGATCGCCCGATGGTGCGGGTCCAGTTGACGAACGCGGCGCCCGCGTAGAGGATCCGCTCGGCGGGCGAGAGCGCACGGGAGCGCAGCAGCATCCAGATCTTGTTGCGCACCTCGAAGACGAATCGTGCCCCCGGATCCACGTCCGTCGAGCCGAAGGTGCGCGTGCGGTGCTCGACCGTGCTGCCGTGCACGAGGTAGCCGCGACCCCGGCGGAGCAGGCGCGCCGAGTACTCGAAGTCGTCGTTCCAGAGGAAGTAGTCGGCCATCGGCAGCCCGTGGGCTCGGATGGCGTCGGCCTCGATCATCATCGACACGAACGACGCCGTGCGCACGGGCGCGCAGCCTCGCTCGGCGGCGCGCGCGATGCTGGCGCGGCTCGCCGACGGCCGGGTGCGCGGGGTGTTCATGGGGTGGGCGCGGCCGTCCGTCCAGCGCACGGCGGACGCGAGGACGACGGTTCCGCACGGGGCGGCGGCGCGGGCCCGTAGCAGCTCCTCGAGCGCGGTGGGATCGGGGACGGTGTCGTCGTCCATCAGCCACACCAGCTCGGCGTCGTGGACGGTGAGCGAGCGCTCGATGCCGACCGTGAACCCGCCGGCACCGCCGGTGTTCGTCGGCAGGGTCGTGAGTGCGACATCCGGGAAGCGCTCGCGGATGACGTCGGCAGACCCGTCCGTCGAGGCGTTGTCGATGACGACGACCTCGTGCGGCGGCACCGTCTGGGCGGCCAGCGCCGCCAGCGTCTCGACGACGAGCTCCCGCCGGTTCCAGGCGACGACGACCGCGACGACGCGCGGCGGCAGACCCCTCATCGCGCGGTCAACCGGCGACGACGGCGCACGACGAGGCGGCCGATCGCCCACGCCGCCGTGAGGAGGACCACCAGGGCGGCGGACGCGACCTGCACCTGCCAGCCCGGGCTCCAGAACGACACCGTGACCGTCTTGCCGACATCCGCCGCCGAGACGTCCACGCCGAGCAGGAAGCCGTCGACCGGCTTCGCGCGCAGCTCGGCGCCCGACACCTGGTAGCCCGGCCACGGGATGAGCGCGAGGGCGACCGTCCCGCCGTCCGCCGGGGCGGCGTCGACGCGGAAGGTGGATCCCATCGGGTCGTCGTGCAGCAGAGTCACCCGCGTGCCGTCCGACGACCACGCGATGCCGCCCGCGCCCTTCAGCGGGGTGTCGCGGACGATCGTGCGCGTGGTGGGGGTGTCCTCGACGACGCTCCAGCCGGACGGGACGTCCTCCCAGTCGCTGCGCGCGACGGTCTTCGCCGGGTCGCTCCCCCGCTGGGCCTTGATCACCTGGACGGTGCTCGCGCCGATGAGGTCGACCAGGTCGACGCCGGTGTCGGATCCCTTCACCGGCTGGAACAGGCGCTCGTACAGCGCACCGCAGGTCAGGCCGTTGAACTGCATGCAGACCTTGTTGCCGTAACCCGGGTAGTAGACGGAGGAGTACGCGTTCTGCACCGGCTTGCCCGTGACGTACCAGGAGTTGCCGAGGAGGGTTTCCGCGTAGTCGGTGGTCTGCGGGAAGCCGACCACGAGGATGTCGCCCTCCGCGCGCGGGAGCTGCGTGCTGTATGCGCTGACGTCCGCGGGGAGGTCGTACGTCTCCAGCGGCGAGTTGGGCGAGCGGTAGTGCTGCGGCACGAGCAGCGCGACGGTGCCCACGATCGCGACGACGGCCATGGCGGCGGACCGGGACCGGTCCGTGGCGCGGGCGCGGTCGGCGACACGGCCGAGGACGGCGGGCCCGCGGCGCGGGCGCCAGCCGACGGCCAGCCCGTAGACGAGGAGGACGAGCGCGCCGACGAGCGCCACGGCCACGATCGCGGGCTTGAGCGCGCGCGGATCTTGCGTGAGGAGCAGGGCGCCATTGACGGCGACGATGGCCCACGCGGCGTAGAGGTGGCGCCGCGTGAGCACGCGGCGCATGCTGCGGGAGAAGCCGAGCGCGAGGACGACGAGGATGACCGCCGTGAGGTAGGGGACGATGCGCACCGGGTAGCGGAGCGGTCCGATCTCCGAGGGCGCGAGCACGCCCGCGATCGCCGCGACGCCGATGATGAGGATCGACGGACGCTCCCGCAGCAGCGCCCAGAGCCGGCGCCAGTCGATGAGCACGAGCAGCGGGATGAGCCAGGAGATGTAGGTGATGGGGGCGCCGGGGATGTTGCCCACGTAGTAGTCCATGAACGGGCTGCCCATGGGCATCCCCGAGATGGCGAGGTCGCTGAGGTCGACCGTGAGGAACCCGTCGTTGCCGATCGAGTTGGAGCGCCCGGACACGGAGGAGGTGAGCACCCCGGGCAGGTGGACCAGGACCGCGAACAGCCCGGCGATCACCGAGAGCCCCAGGGCCCGCAGCATCTCCGGACGACGGCGGCGGATGAGCGCCTCCACGAGCAGGGCCCCGAGCGCCGCCGCCAGCATGAGCGTGGCGGCCGCGTAGCCGATGCCCACCACGGTGACGGCCGCGAGGACGGCTCCCACGGGGTTGGAGCGGGCCCGCACGACGCGTCGCGACAGCCCGACGGCGAGCGGCCAGAACGCCCACGCCATGAGGCCGTTGACCCAGGAGGCGGCGTCGAAGTAGAGGGTGAAGCCGGCGAGGGGGACGGCGGTGGCCACGACCGCGGCCCAGGGACGGGTCACGCCGTAGGCGCGGGCCAGGACGTACAGGCCCGCGGACGCGATGGCGAGGCACACGAGCTTGACGATGGTCGAGTACAGCGCCGCGTTCGACATGAGCTGCGAGCCGAGACCGACCGCCCAGAGGAACGGGCTGTAGATACCCCATGCGCCCTCGGCCTGGTAGTTGCCGGACTGCCACACGGTCGGGTTCAGCAGCGACCAGTTGCCGTCGAGGATCCGCCGGCCGATCTCGAACCACTGGCCGTAGGCGCCTGCCTCGGTGTCGTTCACGAAGTAGTAGCCCGTGGAGAAGAGGATCGGGATGGTCGCGCCGACGAGCGTCGCCATGACGGCGGCCAACGGCCACAGGAGCTTGCTGCGCATGTGTGAGATGGGCTCCAATCGTCGCCTGACGTCCCGCGCGACGCCTGTAGCCGCCGGGACCGCACTCACCCTAATGCCTCGCCTGATGCCGGCCTGCCGCCATGAGGTCTCACTAGAGCGCCTACGCAGCAGCATCGTCCGTGGCTCCAGCTGCCCTGGACGTCAGCCGTTCCCACACCACGTCGAGCCGTCGGCGCGCCCTGGCTTGGTGTCCTGCCGCGCTGCGCGGCGCACCCCGACGACCGCCGATCGCATCACCCCTCGGCATGACACCCGCCCCTCGCCAGACGAGAAGAGAATCACTTCGTCTGACGAGGGCTCATGCACGATAGGGCGTCACACGCCCCACATTCCGCAGATGACGAACCAGGTCGGATCGTCGACGACCATCACATCCTTCAAATTGACCGGGGGGACGTACCGCTTGCCACGGGCGTCGCCTCCCGTCTGGTCGATGTTCGCGTTGTACGCATTGAGCACGATCCGCCATTTCAGGTACTCGGCCTCGCTGGCGAACTGGTGCCGACCGGCGTTGCCGTCCTCCGTGCGGAACCCGCCTCCGAACACAGCTACCGTGCCTGTCGCGCCTCGGGTAATGTACATGTCTTCCTCATCTTCTTCCGAAACGGAGATTGTTGGGATCGGCTTGGCGACCCCGAGCCGTAAATTGATGTACGGCACGGGATCGAAGTCGTCCTGTTCCTCAAAGGACATCGCGTGGTCACCAGTCCGCATCTCCAAGTGCAGATGCGGAGTGTCCGTGCCGGTCGACCCCAGATAGCCGATGTGCTGCCCCAGCGTTACCCTCGTGCCGGGACTCACTGTCGGAGCGTCTCGCATGTGCGCGTAGCTCGCGTACATGCCATCATCGTTCTTGATGGTGACGTAGTTGCCGAACTTGTTGTCCTGGATCCCGGACGGCTGTTGCGCGTATTGGCCGCGCACGACGACGCCGGAGGCGATGGAGTAGATCCGCGTCCCGATGTTCTTGTCGCCCACGTTGAAGTCCGCCCCGCCGTGTCGTCGACCACCCTTGCGTGGAGCGTCCCATTCCTGGCCCCATCGGGTCTGCGGCAACAGGACCGTGTCGAAGGGCCATCGATATGGTATCAGCGCCGCCGCAGCCGCACCGGTCGGCGATTCCATGAGCGGCACTGTGGCCAGACCGGCGATGGCGGTTGAGAAACCAATCACCACCGCACGCCGACCAACGAGCCTCGGATTGTTTTGGATTCTGATCAGGTCCTCCTATGTCGGCCTGGCCGATTTGCATCCTCGCCACGACGCGATCACCAGTCATCGAAAGAGACGACTTGCGGCATGGCCTAGGAAGCTCTATCGTCACTGATCCGGAAAACAGCCAGCTTGCCGTCGGGGGTGCGCGAGGACCGAAGCTCATGCCAGGACGATCACCGTCCATGCCCGCACGCACAGCACGGCGCGCTGTGCGGTCCCGGATCCCCGATGCGCGGGGCCCGGACGCCCTCGTCGAGCAACGCCTGTGGGGCTGTGGGCGGCGGCCTCCCCGGTCCCGCGCGGGCGCCGTGAGAGGATGGCCCCCGTCCGCACGCGCACCGCGGTCGCCCACGGTCTCCGTCGCACGTCGCACGATGACGTGCACCGGGTGGGGCTCGACCCGGGCGCGTCCCCTCCTGCCCCGCCGAAGGAGAGCCTCGTGGCCCCACGCGTCTCGATCGTCATCCCCGCCTACAACAACGCCGACTACCTCGCCGAGACCGTCGACTCCGTGCTGGCGCAGACGTTCACCGACTTCGAGGTCGTGATCGCGGACCACTCCTCCACCGACGGCACCTGGGACGTGATGCAGCGCTACGCCGACGAGCCGCGGGTCCGCCTGCTCCGCACCGAGGCGGGCGGCGGCGCGCTCCGCAACTGGAACCGCGTGAGCCAGGAGGCGCGCGGCGAGCTGATCAAGCTGGTCTGCGGCGACGACCTCCTCTACCCGACCATCCTGGAGCGCCAGGTCGCCGAGCTCGACGCGTCGCCCTCGGTCGTGCTCGTCGCCTCGCCGCGCGACATCGTGGACGCCGACAGCCGGCCCATCGTGCGCGACCACGGGGTGTCGGGCGCGCGCCTGGCCATGTCCGGCGCCGCGGCCGTCCGCCGCACCATCCGCTCGGGCACCAACATCTTCGGCGAGCCGGGCTGCGTGCTCATGCGCCGCGCGGACCTCGAGGCCGTGGGCTGGTGGGACTCGCGCTGGCCGTACCTCATCGACGAGACCACCTACGCGCGCGTCCTCCTCCGCGGCGACTTCGCGTCGGTCGGCCCGAAGGCCCTCGCGGGCTTCCGCATCTCCGACTCGCAGTGGAGCGTGCGCCTCGCGGGCGAGCAGGCGAGCGCGGCGGCCGGCTTCCACCACTGGGTCCTCGAGGAGCACCCCCACGTCGTCTCGGCGGCGGACGTCCGGCTCGGCGACCTGATGGCCCGGGCCAAGGCCCTCTCGCGCCGGCTCGTCTACCTCTACCTCGGGCGGCGCATGTCGCGCTCCGCGGGCGGTGCCGCGTGAGCGCCGTGCCGCCGCACGACGGGGTCGCGGCCGCGCTCCCCCCGGACCACTCGGTGTCCGTCGTCATCCCCGTCTACCAGGGCGAGCTCACGCTCGAGGCGCTGATCGCCGAGATCGCGCCCTTCACGGTGCCGCAGATCACGCGCGACGGCCACAGCTACGCCGTCACCGAGGTGCTGCTGGTCTTCGACAACGGGCGCGACGGATCCCCCCGCGTCATCCGCGAGCTCAAGCGCCTGCACGACTTCGTCCGGCCGATCTGGCTGAGCCGCAACTTCGGCCAGCACGCCGCCACGCTCGCGGGCATGGCGTCGTCGGGCGGCGACTGGATCGTCACGCTCGACGAGGACGGCCAGCACGACCCGGGCTTCATCCCCGACATGCTCGACGTCGCCATGCGCGACCTCGCGTCGGTCGTGTACGCCAAGCCGACCAACACGCCGTCCCACGGCCTCCTGCGCAACGTCGCCTCGCGCGGCGCGAAGGTCGTCCTCAACGCCATGTCCTCCGACCAGGACGCGGAGCAGTTCCAGAGCTACCGCCTGATGCTCGGCTCCGTCGGCCGCAGCGTCGCCGCCTACGCGGGGTCCGGCGTCTACCTCGACATCGCCCTCGGCTGGGTCGCGAACCGGGTCTCGACGTGCGACATCACCCTCCGCGACGAGGGCGAGCGCCAGTCCGGCTACTCGCCGCGGCGCCTGTTCTCGCACTTCTGGCGCATGGTCCTCTCCAGCGGCACGCGCGGGCTCCGGGCCGTGAGCGTCCTCGGCGCCCTCTTCCTGGTGGTCGCGCTGATCTTCGTCGTGGTCATCGTCGTGAGCCGCCTCACCGACAACTCGGTGCCGGCCGGCTGGGCGTCCACCATCGTCACGATCCTCGCGTCGAGCGGCATCATCCTGTTCTCGCTGGGCATCATCGCCGAGTACGTGGGCGTCGCGGTCGGCATGGCGCAGGGACGCCCGGCGTACCTCATCATGCGCGATCCGCTCGACGGCCCGCACGGTCGCCCTCCGCGCGGGCACGTGTGACCCCGCCCGTCCCGGTCTGGGTCATCGGCGCCCGGGGCCTCCTCGGGGCGTCGCTCCTCGACGCGCTCTGGGCCGATCCGCGCTGGGCTCCCGTGCCCTCGACGCCGCTCCCCTGGGGCGCCGACGACGAGGCCATGCGCCGGGCCGCGCGGGCGGGCGCGGAGCGCCTCCTCGACGCGGGGCGCGCCGCAGGCCGCTGGGCGGTCATGTGGTGCGCGGGCGCGGCGGTGACCGGCAGCACGCCGGAGCAGCTGGAGCACGAGCTGGGCCAGCTGGAGGCGGTGCTCGACGAGATCGCCGTCGCCGCCGACACCGCCCCGTCGCCCGGGGGCGCCCTCTTCTACTCCTCGTCCGCCGGCGGCGTGTACGCGGGAGCGGATCATCCGCCCTTCACCGAGGCCACCGAGCCCCGGCCGCTGGCGCCGTACGGCCGGGCGAAGCTCCGGGCCGAGGGGCTGGTGCGCGCCTTCGGCGACCGCGCGGGGGCCCGCACGCTGATCGGACGCATCGCGAACCTCTACGGGCCGGGCCAGGCGGTCGGCAAGCCGCAGGGGCTCATCACGCAGCTGGCGCGGGCCAACCTGTCGCCCACGCCGGCGTCGATCTACGTCCCGCTCGAGACCGTCCGGGACTACCTGTACGCGGACGACTGCGCCGCCCTCGTGCGGGACGCGACGGCGCGGATCCTCGAGCTGCCGGCCGACACGCACGTGGTGAAGATCCTCGCGTCGGGGCAGCCGGTCACGATCAGCGCCCTGCTCGGCCACTTCACCGCGCTCGGCAAGGCCCGGCCGCACGTGATGCTCGGCCTGTCCCCGCTCGCGGGCTACCAGGCCGTCGACCTCCGCCTGCGGAGCGTCGTGTGGCCGGACCTCGACGAGCGCGACACCATGCCGCTGCCCGCCGGCATCCAGATCACGGCGCAGGCGCTCATCGCCGGGATGCAGTCCGGCTCGCTCTCCGCGCGCTGAGCGCGCGGCGCCCGGACGCGCCGGGCGACCGGCGGCCCGGCGGCCCGCCCGACGGTCAGTCGCCGAGCAGCGTCACGAGGTAGCGGCCGTACCCGCTCTTGATGAGCGGGCGCGCGAGCGCCTCGAGGGCGTCGCGGTCGATCCAGCCGGCGCGGTAGGCGATCTCCTCGATGCAGCCGATCTTGAAGCCCTGGCGGTCCTCGATGACCTTCACGTACTCGGACGCCTGCATCATGCTCTCGAACGTGCCGGTGTCGAGCCACGCGGTGCCGCGGTCGAGCACCTGCACGCGGAGGCGGCCCGCCTGGAGGTAGTGGTCGTTGACGGCCGTGATCTCCAGCTCGCCGCGCTCGCTCGGCTGCACGCCCTTGGCGATCTCGACCACGTCGTTGTCGAAGAAGTAGAGGCCGGGCACGGCGTACGCGCTCTTCGGCTGCGCCGGCTTCTCCTCGATGGAGAGCGCGGTGAAGTCGTCGTCGAACTCGACGACGCCGTAGGCCGTGGGATCCGCCACGTGGTACGCGAAGATCAGCGCGCCGTCGATCTCGGTGTTCCGGCGCAGGCTCGTGCCGAGGCCGGCCCCGTGGAAGATGTTGTCGCCGAGCACGAGGGCCACGGAGTCGTCGCCGATGAACTCCTCGCCGATGACGAACGCCTGCGCGAGGCCGTCGGGCGAGGGCTGCACGGCGTACTCGATGCGCATGCCGAGGTGCGACCCGTCGCCGAGCAGCGCCCGGAACTGGTCGTTGTACTCGGGCGTCGTGATGATGAGCACCTCGCGGATGTCCGCCATCATCAGCGTCGACAGGGGGTAGTAGATCATCGGCTTGTCGTAGATCGGCATCAGCTGCTTGCTGATGCCCTTCGTGATCGGCCAGAGCCGGCTGCCGGAGCCGCCGGCGAGGATGATGCCCTTCATGGGTCAGCTCACCTTCTGCGAGTCGTGGAAGGCACGCATGTCCGACCAGGTGGGGAGGAGCCCCGCGGCGGCCGCCTCGGCGAGCGTGGGGGCGTCGGTGTCCTTCGGGGAGAGCAGCGGCTCGCCGGCCTCCTCGGGGAAGACGAGGCCGATCTCGGGGTCGAGGGGGTCGATGCCGTGCTCGGCGGCGGGGTTGTAGACGTCGCTCACCAGGTAGGTGACGGCGGCGTCGTCCGTGAGGGCGACGAAGCAGTGCCCGAGGCCCTCGGAGATGTAGACGGCCCTGTGGGTCTCGGTGTCGAGGCGGACGCTGTCCCACTGCCCGAACGTCGGGGACCCGACGCGGATGTCCACGATGAAGTCGAGCACGGCGCCGGAGACGGCCTTCACGTGCTTGGCCTGGCCGCGGGGCACGTCGGCGAAGTGGATGCCGCGCACGACGCCGCGCTTGGAGACGCTCATGTTGGCCTGGCGGAGGTCGAGCGGGTGGCCGACGGCCTCCTGGATCTCGTCGAACCGGTACCACTCGAGGAACACGCCCCGGTCGTCGGTGCGCTGGACGGGGGTGAGCTCGTACGCGTCGGGTACGGCGAGTTCGCGGATCTGCACGGGTCGGAGTCTAGCAACGGGCCCGTCGGCGACCGGCCCGTCAGCCACCGGCCCGGCCGCCGTCGGGCGGTCGGCGGAACGAGAACCAGCGGTGCCCGACGTAGCTGATGAGGGTGATCACCACCACGATGAGCGCCTGCGCCACCAGGCGCGGGACGCCGACCGCCACGAGCAGCGGCAGCGAGACGGCGTTCAGCGTGATCGACACCGCGTACACGGACACGAAGCGCGCGAGGTCGCGCAGCACGTGGCCCCGCACCCGGAACACGAGGTACCGGTACAGGACGAAGGCCACGAGCACGGCGATGGCGTAGCTCCCGGCGAGCGGCACCAGGGAGCCGAGGACGGGCCGCCCGGCGTCGTCGAGCGCGCGACCGGCCGTCGCCGCGAGCCCCGCGAACAGGAGGAAGGCGAACGCGGTGTTGAAGCCGCCGACGAGGAGGAACGCCACGCGCTCGTCGCGGAGGAGCGCGCGGATGCGGGGGGCGGCCATGCAGGCATCCTCCCGCCCGCCGCCGGGGACCCGCCGCACGACGCGCGCCTCCCCCGCACGGGGAGGTGGCCCGCGGGCCCCTCGCCGGTACACTCGGGTCGGTCCGCCCCCGATCATCGCGGACTCTCCCCCGACGTCGGCCACCCGCCCGGCGCCTCTACCGAAGGACGTTCCCCATGAGGATCCTCGTGACCGGCGGCGCCGGATTCATCGGCTCCAACTTCGTGCGCCACGCGCTCTCCGACGACTACGCCGGGCTGGAGGGGGCCGACGTCGTCGTGCTCGACGCGCTCACCTACTCCGGCAACCTCGAGAACCTGGCCGCCGTCAGCGACTCGCCGCGCTACACGTTCGTGCACGGCGACATCCGCGACGACGCCGTGCTCGACGAGTGGATCCCGCAGGTCGACGCCGTCGTGCACTTCGCGGCCGAGAGCCACGTCGACCGCTCCGTCCGCGACGCGAGCATCTTCGTCGAGACCAACGTCCTCGGCACGCAGAAGCTCCTCGACGCGGCCCTGCGCCACGACCTCAAGCGCTTCGTGCACGTCTCCACCGACGAGGTCTACGGATCCATCGCCGAGGGGTCGTGGGACGAGGAGCGTCCGCTCGAGCCCAACTCCCCCTACTCGGCGTCGAAGGCCGGCAGCGACCTGCTCGCCCGCTCGTACCACCGCACGCACGGGCTGGACGTGTCGATCACGCGCTGCTCCAACAACTACGGGCCCTTCCACTTTCCCGAGAAGGTCATCCCGCTGTTCGTCACGAACCTCATCGACGACAAGCACGTGCCGCTGTACGGCGAGGGTCTCAACATCCGCGACTGGCTGCACGTCGACGACCACTGCCGCGGCATCGCGCTCGTGCTCGTGCAGGGCGCGCCCGGCGAGATCTACAACATCGGCGGCGGCACCGAGCTCACCAACCGCGAGCTCACCCAGCTGCTGCTCGACGCGACCGGCCGCGACTGGTCGTACGTCGACCGCGTCGAGGACCGCAAGGGCCACGACCTCCGCTACTCCGTCGACATCTCCAAGATCCAGCGCGAGCTCGGCTACGCCCCGCAGGTGCCGTTCGAGCAGGGCCTCGCCGACGTCGTGCAGTGGTACCGGGACAACCGCTCCTGGTGGGAGCCGCTGAAGCAGCGCGCCGAGCTGCCCGCGTGAGCCGCGTCCTCGTCACCGGCGGGCGCGGGATGCTCGGGCAGGACCTCCTGCCCGCGCTCGCCGCGCACGACGTGACCGCGCCCGGGCGCGCGGACCTCGACATCACCGACGAGGCGGCCGTCCGCGCCGCCGTCGCCGGGCACGACGTCGTCGTCAACCTGGCCGCCTACACCGCGGTCGACGCCGCCGAGGAGCACGAGGAGGAGGCGCGGGCGATCAACGCGACCGGCGCCGGCATCCTCGCCCGGGCCGCGGCGGAGGCCGGGGCCCGCATCGTGCACGTCTCCACCGACTACGTCTTCGACGGATCCGCGGCCTCCCCCTATCCGGAGGACGCCCCGCACGCTCCCGTCTCCGCCTACGGCCGCACCAAGGCGGAGGGCGAGCGGCTCGTGCTCGAGGGCCACCCGGGAGGCGCGAGCGTCGTCCGCACCGCCTGGCTCTACGGCGCGGGAGGCCCGTCCTTCCCGTCCACGATGCTGCGGCTCGCGGCGTCGCACGACACGGTCTCCGTCGTCGACGACCAGCGCGGCCAGCCCACCTGGACCGTCGACCTCGCGGCGCGCATCGTCGAGCTCGTCGACGCCGGCGCCCCGGCTGGCGTGTTCCACGGCACCGCATCCGGCGAGACGACCTGGCACGGGCTCGCGCAGGCCGTCTTCGCGGCGGCGGGCCTCGATCCCGCGCGCGTGCTGCCCACCGACAGCGCGTCCTTCGTGCGCCCGGCCCCGCGCCCCGCGTACTCGGTGCTGGGGCACGACGCCTGGTCCCGCATCGACCTCGCGCCCCTGCGCGACTGGCGCGAGGCCCTGTCCGACGCCGCCGCCCACGGCGTCCTCCGGGCGGGCTGACGGCTACACTCGTGTCCGGTCCGATCCCGGACGTCGCAGAAGCCACCGCTCCGCTTGACGCGCGAGCCCCACGCAGTCCGAAGGGCCCCACCGAAGTGTCGAGCATGACGACCTCCCCCTCCCGGGAGTTCTCGAGGCCCGGGACGGGCGCGGGGCTCCTCGACGTGTATCGCCGGCGGTATCTCCTCTCCCTCCTCGTGAAGAAGGAGGTGCAGGTCCGCTACCGCGGCTCGGTGCTGGGCTGGCTCTGGTCGTACGTGAAGCCGGCCGCGCAGTTCGCCGTCTTCTTCGTGGCGATGGGGATCTTCCTGCAGCTCAACCGCAACCAGGTGAACTACCCCGTCTACCTGTTCTCGGGCATCATCCTCATCAACTTCTACACGGAGGCGTTCTCCAACTCCACGAAGTCGCTGGTGGACAACGGGGCGCTGATCAAGAAGATCTACCTGCCGCGCGAGCTCTTCCCGGTGTCCAGCACGTTCGTGGCGCTGGTGAACTTCCTGCCGCAGCTCGTGATCCTGCTCATCGTGTGCCTCGTCGTGGGCTGGACGCCGACGCCCGTGCAGGTGCTCGGCATCCTCCTCGGCATCGCCATCATCGCGACCCTCGCCATCGGCCTCGGCATGCTGTTCGGGGCGGCCAACGTGTCGTTCCGCGACTCGCAGAACTTCGTCGAGCTCATCGTCATGGTCGTGGTGTGGGCCTCCCCCGTGCTGTACCCGTACGCGCAGGTCGCGAAGGTGCTGCCGGACTGGATGCTCGTGATCTACCAGCTGAACCCGGTCACAGCCGCGGTCGAGCTCTTCCACGCCGCCTTCTGGTACCCCACCACGGGAGGCACGGGCGAGCTGCCGCCGAACCTCTGGATGTACGGGTTCATCGCCCTCGGCGTCTCGCTCCTGAGCCTCCTGCTCGGGCAGCTCGTCTTCAAGAAGCTGGAGGGGCGCTTTGCCCAGGACCTCTGAGTCGGACGCGCTCCCGCGCATCATCGTCGAGCACGTGCGGAAGTCGTTCCTCCTCCGCCACACGCACTCCATCAAGGAGACGGTCATCGCCGCCGTCCGTCGCAAGCCCCTCGCCTCCACCTTCGACGCGCTGGACGACGTCAGCTTCTCCGTGCGCCCGGGCGAGTCGGTGGCGCTCATGGGCTTCAACGGATCCGGCAAGTCCACGCTCCTGAAGCTCATCTCCGGCGTGTACCAGCCCGACAGCGGCGAGGTGCTCGCGCGCGGGCGCATCGCCGGCCTCATCGAGGTCGGCGCGGGCTTCCACCCCGACCTCTCGGGCCGCGAGAACATCTACCTCAACGCCGCCATCCTCGGCATGGAGCAGCACGAGATCGACGCGCGCTTCGACCAGATCGTCGAGTTCAGCGAGATCGAGAAGTTCATCGACACCGAGGTCAAGCACTACTCCTCGGGCATGTTCCTGCGGCTCGCGTTCTCGGTCGCGATCCACACCGAGGTCGACATCCTGCTCGTGGACGAGATCCTCTCCGTCGGCGACGAGCCGTTCCAACGGAAGTGCCTCGCCAAGATCCGCGAGCTGCACGACCAGGGCAAGACCCTCGTCGTCGTGAGCCACGACCTCGACATGGTCTCCGACCTGTGCGAGCGCGGCATCCTCATCCGCTCGGGCCGGGTCGAGTTCGACGGCCCGTCCAAGGAGGCCGTCGAGCGGATGCGCGAGGGCTGAGCCCGCCGCGCCCCGTGCGCTCCTCCCCGTCCGCGCGGGTGCGCGCCGGTACGATGGTCCTCCCGCGGGCCCGCCCGACACCCGCGCGACATGGAGGATCGTGACCACCACGCTGCGCGTGATCATCGACCAGCTGACCGGGCCCACCCCCGGCGGCATGGGCCGCTACGCCGAGGACCTGACGAGCGCGATCGTCGCCGCCACCCCGAGCGGATGCGAGGTCGAGGGCGTCGTCTCCGCCGTCACCCCCGAGCAGACCGCCGACCTCGAGCAGCGCCTGCCGGGCCTCGCCCGCATCACCCGGGTGCCGCTCCCCCGCCGCGAGCTGTCGCGCGCCTGGCAGCTCGGCCTGCCGACGCCCGGCACCTCCGGCATGGTGCACGCGCCGGGCCTGCTCGCGCCGCTGCGCCGACACGACCGCGTGAACACGAACGACCAGATCGTCGCGACCATCCACGACGTCAACGCGTGGACGCACCCCGAGAGCATGACGAGCGCGTCCGTCTCCTGGACGAAGGCCATGGCCAAGCGCGCCCGCAAGCACGCGGACGCCGTGGTCGTGCCCTCGCACGCCCTCGCCGAGGAGCTCGCGCGGTTCGTCGACCTGGGCGACCGCGTGCGCGTCATCGGCGGCGCCGTGAGCCCGCGGATCGCCCTGCCGGAGGACCCGGATGCGCGCGCCGCGGAGCTGGACCTCCCGGCCGACTACCTCCTCACCGTCGGCAGCCTCGAGCCGCGCAAGGGCGTGCAGGCGCTTGTGCAGGCCCTCGTCCGTCCCGAGACCGCCGGCCTGCCGCTCCTCGTCGTCGGGCCCGCCACGTGGGGCGACGTCGAGCTCGCCCAGGTCGCGGACGAGGCCGGCGTCGACCCGTCGCGCGTGCGCAGCCTCGGGTCGCTGTCGGACGGCGACCTCGCGGTGGTCCTCGACCGCGCCACGGTCTTCGTCCACCCGAGCCTCTCCGAGGGCTTCGGCCTCCCGGTGATCGAGGCGCTGTCGTTCGGCACGCCCGTCGTCCACTCGGACGCGCCCGCCCTCCTCGAGGTCGCGGCCGACGCGGGCGTCGTCGTGCCCCGGGAGGATCCCGACGGCTACCCGCTGCGCCTCGCCGAGGCCATCGGCGGCCTCCTCTCCGACACGGCCGCGCGCGAGCGCCTCGCGGTCGTCGGCCAGGACCGGGCGCGCGCCTTCAGCTGGCGCGACTCCGCCGAGAAGGTCTGGCAGCTGCACGCCGACCTGTAGGGGCCGGGGCGGGGCGGATCAGCCGGCCGAGCCCTGCGCGAACTGCTGCTGGATGGCTTGGCGGACCGCCGGGAAGTCCGGCTTCTGCGAGTCGAAGCGCGGCGGCACGATCTCGAGGTCGTCGATCGGCTGGTCCTTCGTCTTCAGCGCGAGCTGGGTGAAGTAGCCGAGCGTTCCGCGCGGGATGTCGGTCTTCACGACCTGCGTGCCGGCCTGCGCGATCGCGTCGAACTTGGTGAGCACGTTGGCCGGGTCGAACTGCTTCACCACGGCCTGCTGCACCTCGCGCTGGCGCGTCATCCGGTCGTAGTCGCTGGCCTGGTAGCGCGAGCGCGCGTACCAGAGGGCGTGGTACCCGTCGAGCTTCTGCTGGCCCGGCTCGATCCACTCGGGGATGGGCACCGGCCGGAACTTGTCGTCGTGGCCGGAGCCCATGCCGATGCGGCGCTTCACGTCGACGTCGATGCCGCCGAGCGCGTCCACCATGTCGGCGAAGCCCTGCATGTCGATGAGGACGTAGTACTGGATCGTGAGCCCCGTGACGCCCTGCACGGCCTCGCGCATGGCCTCGATGCCGGGCAGGCTGCCCTTGGCCTTCGCGTCGGGGTAGAGGTCCTGCTTGTAGACCTCCACCTCCGTGTAGATGGAGTTGAGCATGCACGCGTCCACGTCGCAGTGCGTGTAGCCCTTCGGGTAGCGCGCCTGCAGCGGCGACCCGTCGGAGAACGGCACGTCCTCCATGTCGCGCGGGAGGCCCACCATGGTGGCGCGTCCCGTGGCGGCGTCGATGCTGACGACGGTGATGCTGTCGGGGCGGAGACCGGCACGGTCGCTGCCCGCGTCGCCGCCGAGCAGCATGATGTTGTACCGGCCGTCGACGGGCGGCTCGCCCGCGTAGTCGCCGAAGATGCCGCCGAGGGCGCCGCGACCGACGCCCACGACGTAGGCCGCGTATCCGGCGGAACCGGCCGTGCCCACCATCAGCAGCACCGAGAGGGCCGCGATGATCGGCCGCGCCCGCGGGGCGACCCGGATGATGCGCGCGAGCCGCAGGGTGTCGAGCGCGAGCACGACCCACAGCACGGCGTAGGCCGCGAGCAGCACCTGCAGCACGAGGAGCAGCCACTCCTCGGAGACCAGCTGGATCAGGGCGCCGCGGGCGAAGAGCGCGAGGCCCGCGGCGACGACGCCGACCGTCCAGACGACGAGCGTCGAGGCGAGGCCGATGCGGCCGAGCCGGCGGTTCCCCGCGAGCACCTGGGCGGATCCCGGGATCAGCACGTTCAGCACGACGAGCCACCAGGCCCGCGTGGTCATGATGCGCGGCGACCCGGTGTCCGGGTGCCGGATGGGCTGGGTGAGGCTCACGTGCGCGACTGGGCCTTCTGCCGCAGCGCGGCGTCCTTCTGCTCCACGAGCTCCGCGAGCTCCGTGCGGTGGCGCTCCAGGGCGTCGGCTATCCGCGCGTCCGTCGTGGAGAGGATGCGGGCGGCGAGGAGCCCCGCGTTCTCCGCGCCGCCGATGGACACGGTGGCGACGGGCACGCCGGCGGGCATCTGCACGATGGAGAGCAGGGAGTCCATGCCGTCGAGGGTCTTCAGGGGCACGGGGACGCCGATGACGGGCAGGGTCGTGACGGAGGCGAGCATGCCGGGCAGGTGGGCGGCGCCGCCCGCGCCCGCGACGATGACGCGGATCCCGCGCTCGCGCGCCGCCTTGCCGTAGGCGATCATCCGCTCGGGGGTGCGGTGGGCCGAGAGCACCTGGACCTCGTGGGCGATGCCGAGCCCGTGGAGGGCGTCGGACGCCTTCTCCATGACGTTCCAGTCGGAGTCGGAGCCCATGACCAGGCCGACGAGGGGGGAGGTGTCGGGATTCACGGGCTCCATGCTAGGTGCGGGATCCTGGGCGCCCCGTAGCGCCACGCAGCCGCGCGCGACGCGGATCCCCGCGGGACGTGCGCCCCCGCGCGCTCGGACCGGGCGCCCCCGTCAGCCGCGGAAGAACGCCGCCGCGGAGCGGGCCCGGTACGCGACCTCGTCGAGGTCGTCGCCCACGACCGTCACGTGCCCGACCTTGCGGCCCGGGCGCGGCTCCTTGCCGTAGAAGTGGAAGCGCGCCTCGGGCTGGTCGGCGAGCGCCTGCGGGTACCGGTCGGCGACGGTGCCCGTCTCCGGGCCGCCGAGCACGTTGATCATGACCGACCACGGGGCGAGCGGACGCGCGGATCCGAGCGGCAGGTCGAGCACGGCCCGCAGGTGCTGCTCGAACTGGCCGGTGACGGCCCCGTCCATGGACCAGTGGCCGGTGTTGTGCGGCCGCATCGCCAGCTCGTTGACGAGGAGGCGGCCGTCGACGGTCTCGAAGAGCTCGACCGCGAGCACGCCCGTGACGCCGAGGCCCTCGGCGATCCCGCGCGCCATCTCCTCGGCCGCCTCGCGGAGCCTCGGCGAGGCGCCGTGGGCGGGCGCGATGACCTCCGCGCAGACGCCGTCGCGCTGGATGGACTCGACCACCGGCCAGGCCACGATGTCGCCCGAGGGCCGGCGCGCGACGGACTGGGCGAGCTCGCGCGCGTAGTCCACGAGCTCCTCCGCGAGGAGCGCGTCGCCGGCGTCGAGCGCCTGGAACCAGTCGTCCGCGTCGTCGGCGGAGCGCACGACCCGCACGCCCTTGCCGTCGTAGCCGCCGCGCGGCGTCTTCACGATCGCGACGCCGCCGTTGTCCGCGAGGAACGCGGCGAGCGCGTCCCGGTCGGCGACCCGCGCCCAGACGGGGACGGGCACGCCGAGCTGCTCGAGGCGCTCGCGCATGAGCAGCTTGTCCTGCGCGACGAGGAGGGCGTCCGGGCCCGGGTGCACCGCGACGCCCTCGGCGACGAGCGCGCGCAGCACGTGCTGCGGGACGTGCTCGTGGTCGAAGGTGATCACGTCGACCTCGCGGGCGAAGGCGCGGACCGCGTCGAGGTCCCGGTGGTCGCCGACGGCGGTGGCGGCGAGGCCGGCGGACATGCCCTCCGCCTCGGCGAGCACGCGGATCCCGATGCCGAGCTCCACGGCGGGCGCGATCATCATGCGGGCGAGCTGCCCGCCCCCGACGACTCCGACGATGGGCGTCATGGTGTCCTCTTCCTCCAGCTGGGTGGGCGCGGCACGCGGCTGCGGCACGGCGGTGGGCGGGACGGGGCCGTGCGGCCGGCCGTCGCGCCACCGCACATCCTCCCGCATCCGGTGCGGGCGCGCACCGCGGGCACGCGACCCGCGCGCAGGTCTCCGGGAGGGACGCCTCCTCCGGGGACGTCCCTCTTCGGACGCCTCCGGCAGGGACGCCGCGGCGTCGCCTCAGCCGCGCTCCCAGGGCGCGGTGTCGTCGCCCCACGGCGCCCGGCCGTCGTCCTGCTGCCGCCAGCTCGGATCCCCCGGGCGGCCGCGCCGCGACTCCTCCTGGCGACGCCGCTCGGCCACCATGTTCGCGTTCTCCTCCATGAGGTCCTGCAGCGCCTGCACCACGAGGTGCGCCGACGGCACGTCGCGGAGGACGACGGGCGACTCGAGGCCCGCGTTGACCGTGACGTTCCCGCTGCGATGGAGGTGCTGGAGCGGGCCGCGCCGGAGCGTCACGTCGTAGCCCCGCGAGTGCAGCAGCTCCTGGCGGGTGCGCACGAAGAAGCCGTGCGAGATGATCAGGCGCCGGGTCGTCACCGTGTACCGGCGGTTGAGCCACACGAGCACGGGCAGCAGCGTGACGAACACCGCGACCCCCGCGAGCGACACGAGCAGGAGCGCGTTCTCCCACGGCTCCGGGAACCACGCGCCGAAGTAGCCGGCCGTGAGGCAGATGGCGATGAGGAGCAGCACCGGGAGCGTGAGCGCGCGGCCGTGGGGCCGGAGCCGCACGAGGACGCGCTCGGGCTCCGCGGCCGCGATCTGCTGCGGCGGCGCGGCGGGCGGCGCGGCGGGACGGCCGAGGCGCGGATCCACGTCGTGGGAGCCCGTCAGGCGACCGGCCTCCTCGTCGGCGCGGCGCTCGCGCTCCGCCCGCTCGGCCTTGCGCCTGGCCCGGCGTCCGCCGCGGACGGGCAACGCCCTGCCACCCTCCCCGGGTGCGTACCGCTGCGTGTCACCCGTGTGCGCCATGCCTCATTGATACCGCAGATGCGTCACGTCCCCCGCGGCGACAGACGTCCCGCCCGGATCCCCGGCGGACTCCACGGTGAGCCGCCCGTGGTCGTCCACCCCCGTCGCCCGCCCGAGGAGCTCGCCCCCGCACGGCAGCTCGACGCGCACGTCGCGGCCGATGGTCGCGCAGGTGCGCGCCAGCTCCTCCACGAGGCCGGCGCCGCGCGCGTCCCCGCCGGCCCGCTCCCACGCGGCCCGGCGCGCGCCGAACGAAGCGAGGAACGCCGCGAGGATCGCGTCCACGTCCGGCTCGGCGACCCCCGCGAGCCGCAGGGACGTGGAGGTGCCCGTGGGCAGCTCGCGCTCCTCGAGCGTGAGGTTGAGGCCCGTCCCGAGCGCGTACCGGCCGGGCGACACGAGCTCGCCGAGGATCCCGGAGACCTTGCGCCCGTCGAGCTGCACGTCGTTCGGCCACTTGAGCGTGACCGCGGCGGGCGCCGGCACGACGCCGCGCAGCGTCTCGACGAGTGCGAGCCCGGCCATCAGCGGCAGCCAGCCCGGGTCGAGGGCGGCGTCCGCGGGCGCGCAGAGGACGCTCACCGCGAGGGTGCGGCCGGGCGGCGCGACCCACACGCGCCCCCGTCGGCCGCGGCCCGCGGTCTGGTCGAGCGTGACGACGACGGCTCCGTCCGGCCACGACGACGGGTCTCCCGCGGCCCGCCGGGTCAGCTCGTCGTTCGTGGATCCGACGGTGTCGAGGGCGACGAGGCGCGGGGCGGCGAGGCGGCTGAGCGGGAGGTCCATGCGGTCACCGTACCCAGCGGCGAGCAGGAGGAGACCGCACCCCCGGGGCGCGACCTTCTGTGCACTCCCCACAAGGGTCGCGCCCCGGGCCGCCGGTACAGTGAGGCGGGTGACTGCAGACGAGCCAGACGAGGGCGCCGGCGCCCCGGACATGTACACGACCGCCGGGAAGCTCGCCGACCTGAAGAGGCGGTACCACGAGGCCGTCACCGCGAGCGGCGAGGCCGCCATCGAGAAGCAGCACGCGCGCGGCAAGATGACCGCCCGCGAGCGCATCGACCAGCTGCTCGACCACGGGTCGTTCGTGGAGCTCGACGAGTTCGTCCGCCATCGCACGCACGCGTTCGGCATGGATGCGAAGCGGCCCTACGGCGACTCCGTCGTCACCGGCACGGGCACCGTCAACGGCCGCCAGGTGGCCGTGTACTCGCAGGACTTCACGATCTTCGGCGGCTCGCTCGGCGAGGTCGCGGGCGAGAAGATCATCAAGGTCATGGAGCTCGCCATCAAGACGGGCGTGCCCATCATCGGCATCCTCGACTCGGGCGGCGCGCGCATCCAGGAGGGCGTGGTCGCGCTCGGCAAGTACGGCGAGATCTTCCGCCTGAACACCCGTGCGTCGGGCGTCATCCCGCAGATCTCGCTCATCATGGGCCCGGCGGCGGGCGGCGCCGTGTACTCCCCCGCGCTCACCGACTTCGTGATCATGGTCGACAAGACCAGCCACATGTTCGTCACCGGCCCCGACGTCATCAAGACCGTCACGGGCGAGGAGGTCGGCTTCGAGGAGCTCGGCGGCGCCCTCACGCACAACCGCGTCTCGGGCGTCTCGCACTACCTCGCGAGCGACGAGGACGACGCGCTCGACTACGCGCGCACGCTCCTCGGGTTCCTGCCGGACAACAACCTCGCCGAGCTGCCGGAGTTCCCGCGCACGGCCGACCTCGAGACCACGGCGCAGGACCTGAAGCTCGACACGATCATCCCGGACAGCCCGAACCAGCCGTACGACATGAAGACGATCATCGAGCTCATCGTCGACGACGGCGAGTTCCTCGAGACGCAGCCGCTCTTCGCGCCGAACATCATCGTGGGCTTCGCCCGCGTCGAGGGACGCTCGGTCGGCATCGTCGCGAACCAGCCGAACGCCATGGCCGGCACGCTCAACATCGAGGCGGGCGAGAAGGCCAGCCGGTTCGTGCGCTTCTGCGACGCGTTCTCCATCCCGATCCTCACGCTCGTGGACGTGCCCGGGTACCTGCCGGGCACCGACCAGGAGTGGACGGGCGTCATCCGCCGCGGCGCGAAGCTGCTCTACGCCTACGCCGAGGCGACCGTGCCGCTCGTCACGGTCATCACGCGCAAGGCCTACGGCGGCGCGTACATCGTGATGGGCTCGAAGCAGCTGGGCGCCGACATCAACCTCGCGTGGCCGACGGCCGAGATCGCGGTGATGGGCGGCCAGGGCGCCGTCAACATCCTCTACCGCGGCGAGATCAAGCGCGCCGAGGCCGCGGGCGAGGACGTCGCCGCCGTGCGCACGCGCCTGGCGAACGAGTACACCTACAACGTCGCGAGCCCGTTCCTCGCGGCCGAGCGCGGCGAGCTCGACAACGTGATCCAGCCGGCGGCCACGCGCGCGTCGGTCGTCAAGGCGCTCCGGGCGCTGCGCACCAAGCGCGCGAGCCTGCCGCCCAAGAAGCACGGGAACATCCCGCTGTGAGCGACCTCAGCGCCGTTCCCGGCGCCGGATCCCCGGCGTCGGATCCGGTCGGCGGCGGCGTCCGCGTGCTCGGCGGCTCCCCCACGGCGGAGGAGCTCGCGGCCGCGACCGCGGTGCTGGCCGCCCTCGCGGCGCAGCCCGTCGCCGAGCAGCCCGCACGGCGGGCACCCGACGCCTGGCAGCGGTCCCAGCGCACGGTCCGCACCGCGCTGGTGCCCGGCGCCGGGCGCTGGCGCGGCTTCTCCGGCTGAGCCGCCTGACGCCTCCGGGACGCGCCGGCGCCTCCCGGGGGTGCGCCGCGTCCTCCGCGGGAGCCGCCGTGTCCTCCCAAATGACGACTTGGCCGGTCCCTCCCGCTCCGTGAGACTCGTCGTGCTGGGGGGCCCGGATCTCGGGTCGCGCAACAGGGCGTCGTCCATCTGTGGTGAGCAGACGACGCCGGGGGCGGATCATCCCGGTGCTCGGGTCATCGGGATGACCGGAGAGGCGCGGAGGCGTCCGGTGGATCACCGGCCTCCGCGTCTCTCAGCACCCGCAGGCCTCGACCCGAGGCGAGCGACCGTCGACGCGGCGCCCCGGGACCGTCAGGGGCGCGGGCGCGGGATCTCGAGCCACAGGTCGACCTCGTCGTCGAGGTCCTCGCTGCCGAGCAGGCTCGCGCTGCCGTCGCCGGCCACGCTGAGCCCCACGACCGTCACGGCGGTGTCGGATCCCTCGGGCACGGTCCGCGCGATGATCTTGTCCGCGCGCGTGTCCCGCACGGCCTCCGCGAGGCGGTCGAGCACGATGTCGCGCGTGGCGTCGTCGAGGTCGTCGATGCCGCCCTCGTCGAGGAGCGTGACGACCGTGCCGCGGCGCCGAGCGAGCATGACCTGCTCGCGCACGGCGTCGTTGAGGAGCGTGCGACCGCGGATCTCGTCGCGGATCGCGCCCTCGAGGTAGAGGCACTCCTGCCGCTCCTCGGGTGACAGGTCGCCCCCGGTCTCCACGATGCGGCGGAGCATCGGGACCGCCATGCGGCTCGTCTGCCGGAGCCGGAACTGCCGCTCGTAGAGGTGCGCCTCCTGCGCGGCCTGCCAGTCGGCGGCCTCCCGCTCGGCCCGGTGGAACTGCCGCGCGTCCCGGGCGGCCTTGGACAGGGCGTGGGCGAGCACGTGGGAGACGGCCACCCAGAGCGCGCTGCCCGTGACGCCGTAGTCGACGAGCCCGCCCGGCCCCGCCCAGAGCACCGTCTGGATCGCGAGGACCAGCACGCCGGCCCACGCGAAGCCCTGCCGGCGGCGGGCGGACGTGATGGTCATCAGCGTGCCCACCGCCGCGATGTGCCAGGTCGAGAAGGGCGGCGTCGCCCCGGCGGTCAGCTGGCTCGTGACGAGGATCGGCGTGACGATGCCGACGGCGAGGTTGAAGGCGGCGAGCCACGCCGGCATGACCGTGGGGCTGCGCGGCCAGAGGCTCATGCCGGTGGCGACGACGTAGAGGGCGATCGCGAGCAGCGTGATGGCCGGATCCGCGGGGGCCGCGATGGCGACCAGCCCGAGGACGACGTGGTACGCGGAGAAGAGCGCCGCGAGGCCCAGGATGATGGAGCGCGGGACGACGATCATCGGGCGCTCCCGTCGCCCTCGCGCGCGGGGGCTCCGGGCGGCGGTCCGTCGACGGCCGCGGGTGCCGGGCCGGGCCCCGGTTCCCCGTCGGGCGCGGGCCACCGGATGCGGACCGCGGTGCCCTCCCCCGGCGCCGAGTCGATCGTGACGACGCCGCCCGCCTGCGCCACGCGCTCCTTGATGGAGACGCGGAGCCCGAGACGCTCGGTGGGGATGCGCCGCTGGTCGAAGCCGGCCCCGTCGTCCACCACGTCGATGGCGACGCCCTGCTCGCCGTGGCCCGCGATCACGAGGCGACGCGTGATCGACTCCGCCGACGTGCCCGCGTGCTGGAGGCTGTTCATCATGGCCTGCACCGCGGCCGAGTAGATGGCCTCCGCGGTCGCCACGGGCACCGTGCGCGTGCCGAGGTCGCGCGTCTCCAGCACGAACGGGGCGGACAGGGCCGACGCCGCGTCGACGATGCGCTTCGCCACCGCGCGCAGCGGCACCGCGGCGTCCTCGTCGGTGCCCTGCTCGGCGGCCGAGAGGTGGCCCATGGCGTTGGCCGCCATCACGGCGGCGAGCTCGCGGCCCGCCGGATCCGCGGTGCGCGCCGCCGAGAGCAGCGTCGTCAGCACGCTGTCGTGCACGATCGCGTCGACCTGCACGCGCTCGACCTCCGTGGCGTGCTGCCGGACGGCGTGCGAGTAGCGGGTGAGGGCCGTGCCCTGCGCCCAGTCGACGCCGAGCGCCGCCTGCCGGAGGACGGTCACGAGCATCAGCACCGAGCCGCCCAGGATGATCGAGTAGAGCGCCTGCAGGAACGAGTCCATGGGCGTCACCCCGCCGTGGCGCACCACCACCTCGAGGACGCTGAGCAGGAGCGGCGCGGCGACGGTGTAGATCACCGCGATCCACAGCCGGAACGCCATCGCCGCGCACGTCGTCGCCACGGTGAGCTCCTGGTAGAGGAACGGCTGCGGGATGGCCGCGTAGGTCGCCGGCTCGATCGCGAGGGGCCAGGTGACGAGGCCCAGGACGAACACGACGGCCACCGTCGCGTGGGCGGGCACCACGCCGCGGCGGATGACGCCCGCGACGCACGTCCAGACGAGGCCGCCGAAGAAGAGGGCGAGGAAGGCGGCGCTCCACGCGGGCCGCATGTCGTCGAGCTGCTCGAGGATCACCTGCACCGACTGCAGCGCGAAGAGGAGGCCGAACGCGCCGGCGCCGCGGCCGAGGATGGTCTCGATGCGGGCGAGGCTGATGGGGTTGTCGGGCGTGCGCGGCGGCTCGCCGGCGCGGGCGCGCGTCACGGGTGCCGCGTTCAGCGGCGCGCTGGCCGGTGGGCTAGCGGGCATCGCCGCCGTCCTGGTCCAGCCCCGGGAGGATGCCGTCCTCCACGGCGCGGCGCAGGAGGTCGACCTTCGTGGGCGCGGGGCGCCCGACCTCGACGTACTTCACGCGGATCCGGTCGAGGTACTCGCGGGCGGTGCTGTTGGCGATGCCGAGCTGCTGCGCGACGAGCTTCAGCGGGAGGCCGGAGGCGTACAGGTGGAGCACGTCGCGCTCGCGGCGGCCGAGCTGGGCCTTGGCGAAGTCGCGGTCGGCGTCGATCGCGGTGGCCCACTCGAGGTTGTTCAGCACGTCGCCGCGCGCGACCGTGGCGACGGCGGCCATGACGGTCTGCGTGGCGGACGACTTCGGGATGACGCCCGCGGCACCCGCGGCGAGCGCCTCGCGGACGCTCGCGACGCGGTCGGCGATGCTGTGCACGAGCACCGCGGCGCCCGTGCCCTGCGCGGCCTTGACGTTGTCGGTGACCGACGAGCCGTCGCCGAGCGACAGGTCGAGGACGACCACGTCGCACTCGCGGCCGACCAGGCCGTCGACGAGCTCGCGGGCGTTGGCGGCGGCGAGGATGAACTCGTAGCCGGCGTCGAGGCACGCGGCCTTGAGGCCGAGGCGCACCGACTCGTGGTCGTCGACGACGGCGACGCGCACGGGAGGCCGTGCCTCGGTGGCGGGAGCGGATCCCTGCGTGGTCTCGGTCATCCGGATCCCCCTCGTCGCGTGCCCGCCGGCGTGCGCCCGCGGTCCCCTCGCCCACTGTAACGCCCGCCACCGCGGCCGCCGGGTGCCGGGCGGCCGTCGCCGGAGCCCGGCCCGCCCGTCCAGCCCGCGGCGCGGATCAGGACGCGGCGGGCACCAGCACGGCCACGCTCTCGACGTGGTGCGTGTGCGGGAAGAGGTCGAAGGAGCGCACCGAGCGCAGCTCGTAGCCGCGCTCCGCGAAGAGAGCCACGTCGCGGGCGAGCGCCACCGGGTCGCAGGCCACGTACACGACCTGCGCCGGGTGCAGGTCGACGAGCGCGTCCACCACGGGCTTCTTCGCGCCGGCGCGCGGCGGGTCCAGCACGGCGGTCGCGCCCTGGAGGCGACGGCGCTCGGCGGGGCTCGCCTCGCGGGCCAGCTTCTGCAGGTAGCGGTCGACGCGCGCGGTGAGCGACGCGGCACCCACCCACTCGGCGAGGTTGTCGCCCGCGAACTCGGTGGCGACCTCGTCGCTCTCCACGCTCGTGATCCGCACCGTGTCGCCGAAGCGGTCGCCCACGGCGGCTGCGAGCAGGCCCACCCCGCCGTAGAGGTCGAGGTTCGCGGCGCGCGGGTCGAACAGGGCCTCGTCGATCGAGGACTGCACGGCGTCGTACAGGGTCTCCGCCGCACGGCGGTGCACCTGCCAGAAGCCGCCCGCCTCCAGCTTGAACTCGCGGTCGCGGACGCGCTCCGTGATGGTGTCGCGGCGCTGCGGCTTGCCGTCGATGAGCAGCATCCGGACGTGCCCCTCGGCGGGCGCCACGAGGTCGACGCCCTCGACGCCGGGGAAGCGCTGGCCGAAGGGCGCGGCGCCGTTCACGCCCTCGGTCGCGAGCGGGAGGGACCGCACGGGGATGACGCGGTGCGAGCGCGAGGCGTAGGGGCCGACGCGGCCGTCGTCGTCGACGTGCAGGCTGACGCGCGTGCGCCAGCCGAGGCCGCCCGCCTCGTCGTCGCCGGGGAGCGCCTGGACCTCGACGTCGCGGTCGACGCGCGCCATGCGGGAGAGGGAGTCGACGACGACCTGGCGCTTCAGCTCGCGCTGGTGGGCGAGGTCGATGTGGCCGAGCTCGGCGCCGCCGACCCTGTCCTCGGGGGCGCGGTCGACGGAGGCCTCGGCCCACACGTGCGGGCGGCGGTGCGGGGACGCGTCGAGCACCTCGACCGTGTCCGCGCGCCAGAACGACTTCTTCGAGTCCTCCGTGATGCGCGCGCGCACGCGCTCGCCGGGGATCGCGTCCGAGACGAAGATCACCCGACCGTCGTGCCTGGCGACGGAGACTCCCCCGTGCGCGATGTTGGTCACGTCCACCTCGACCTCGCGGCCCACCTGCTCACCCATGCGGCAACCCTGACACACCGGGGAGCTGCACGATCACACCGGCGACAGCGGACGGCAACCCTGACACACCGGGGAGCGGCACGATCACACCGGCGACAGCGGACGGCAACCCTGACACACCGGGGAGCGGCACGATCACACGACCGACGGCGGACGGCGACCCTGACACCCCGGGGAGCGGCACGATCACACCGGCGACGGCGGACGGCGACCCGGACGCACCGGGAGGCGGCACGATCACACCGGCGACGGCGGACGGCCCGACCGCGCATGCCACGATGATCCGATGACGACGCGCCTGCACCTCGCCTCCACGTCCCCCGCCCGCCTGGCCCTGCTGCGGTCCGCGGGCATCGAGCCGGTCGTGCTGCCGTCCGAGGTGGACGAGCCCGCCGCGGTCGCCGCCGCGGAGGCGGAGCGCGGGCCGCTCGCGCCGGACGACATGGTGCAGCTGCTCGCGCGCGCCAAGGCCGAGGCCGTCGTCGGCCAGCTCGTCGCCGGCCGGCCGATCACGGGCCTCGTGCTCGGCGGCGACTCCGCGTTCGAGATCGACGGCGTCGTGCACGGCAAGCCGCACACGGTCGAGCGCGCCACCGAGCGCTGGCGGGCGCAGCGCGGCCGGGAGGGCCGCCTGCACTCCGGCCACTGGCTGATCGAGGTGGCCGACGGCCGCGTCGTCCGCGGCGTGGGGCGCGCCGCCGTCGCCGACGTGCGCTTCCGGGCGGACATCGACGACGCCGAGATCGACGCCTACGTCGCCACCGGCGAGCCGCTCCTGGTGGCCGGCTCCTTCACCATCGACAGCCTGGGCGCGGCCTTCATCGAGCGGATCCAGGGCGACCCGAGCACGGTCGTCGGCCTCTCGCTCCCCACGCTGCGCGCGCTGGTGCGCGAGCTCGGCGTCGCGTGGCCCGACCTCTGGAACCGCCAGGGCGCCGTGGAGGCGCGCCTGCTCGGATCCGACACCGCCTGACGTCGGCGGCCAGGCTCGCCGGCTGGCGGCCGGGCGGGCCTCAGCCCATCCCGAGGACCTCGATGCGGTCAGCGAGGTACGCCGCGAGCGGCCGGGTCTCGTGGGCGTTCGGCCCCCACTGCACGCGCAGCTCCCGGCCGCGCAGCGACAGCGGGCCGGATCCGCGCGCGAGCGACTCCGCGTCGAGCGCGATCGGCTCCCAGTCGTAGTCGACCGCGTCGCCCTCCGCGAACGCGCGCACGGCCTGGCGCCGCGCCTCCTTGCGCGCCTCGACTCCCGAGTCGAGGCCCTGCGAGCGCGTCGGCTCGACCGCCCGCGTGATGCTGCCGGTGCGGCGGAGCGAGCCGTCGGCCGAGAGCAGCAGCACGCCGAGCCGCCACGCGCGACCCACGGGCACCATCGCCGGCTGCCGCTTGATGGGCCCGAACGAGCGCTTGGCCCGCACCTCGGCGAGCGCCTCGTCCGGCGAGCGACGCGCCTGCAGCTCGGCCACCGTGCGGGCGAGGAGGTCGGCGAGGTCGGCCGCGGCGGCCCGCGCGTCGTCGTCGCCGGTGCCGGATGCGGTCATGCGTCGATCATGCCAGGGCCGCGTCCCGGCGCGGCCTTTGTCGACGCGCGCACCCCGACGGCCCGGATGTCTGTGGCGACCCTCCGGAGCCGGGCCGATCCCAGACCCTAGGCTGGGGTCCCATGACGCGTGTGAACAAGGTCCTGATCGCCAACCGAGGCGAGATCGCCGTCCGCATCATCCGGGCGGCGAGGGACGCGGGGATCGGCTCGGTCGCCGTCTACGCCGACCAGGACCGCGACGCGCTGCACGTCACGCTCGCCGACGAGGCGTACGCCCTCGACGGGCAGACGAGCGCGGAGACCTACCTCGTCATCGCCAAGATCCTCTCCATCGCCCGCCGCTCCGGCGCCGACGCGGTGCACCCCGGCTACGGCTTCCTCGCCGAGAACGCCGACTTCGCGCAGCAGGTCATCGACGCGGGCCTCATCTGGATCGGCCCCTCCCCGAGCGCCATCGAGCAGCTCGGCGACAAGGTCACCGCCCGCCACGTGGCCGAGCGCGTGGGCGCGCCGCTCGCGCCCGGCACGCTCAACCCGGTCTCCGGCGCCGCCGAGGTCCTCGACTTCGTCGACGTGCACGGCCTGCCGGTCGCCATCAAGGCGGCGTTCGGCGGCGGCGGCCGCGGCCTCAAGGTCGCCCGCACGCGCGAGGAGGTGCCGGAGCTGTTCGAGTCCGCCACCCGCGAGGCCGTCGCGGCGTTCGGCCGCGGCGAGTGCTTCGTCGAGAAGTACCTCGACCGCCCGCGCCACGTCGAGACCCAGTGCCTCGCCGACTCGGCCGGGAACGTCGTCGTCATCTCGACCCGCGACTGCTCGCTGCAGCGCCGCCACCAGAAGCTCGTGGAGGAGGCGCCCGCGCCCTTCCTCACGGAGGAGCAGAACGCGCAGCTCTACGCCGCGTCGAAGGCGATCCTCCGCGAGGTCGGCTACGTCGGTGCCGGCACGTGCGAGTTCCTCGTCGCGCAGGACGGCACCATCTCCTTCCTCGAGGTCAACACGCGGCTCCAGGTCGAGCACCCGGTCTCCGAGGAGGTCACGGGCATCGACCTCGTGCGCGAGCAGTTCCGCATCGCCGCGGGCGGCCTCATCGACTACGACGACCCGGCGCCGCGCGGCCACTCCTTCGAGTTCCGCATCAACGGCGAGGACCCGGGCCGCGGCTTCTTCCCCGCGCCCGGCCCCGTGCACGTGTTCCAGGCGCCCGGCGGCCCCGGCGTGCGCGTCGACTCCGGCGTCCGCGCGGGCGACGAGGTCTCCGGCGCGTTCGACTCGCTGCTCGCCAAGCTCATCGTCACCGGATCCAGCCGCGAGGACGCGCTCGAGCGCTCGCGTCGCGCCCTCGACGAGTTCGAGGTGCAGGGCCTGCCGACCGTGCTGCCCTTCCACCGCGCGATCGTGCGCGACGCCGCCTTCGCGCCGGCCGACGGCGCCCCGTTCTCCGTGTACACGCGGTGGATCGAGACGGACTTCGACAACACCATCGAGCCCTGGTCGGGCGCGCTCGAGGACGCCGCCGAGGCGCCCGCGCGGCACACGGTCGTGGTCGAGGTGGGCGGCAAGCGCATCGAGGTGAGCCTCCCCGAGGACCTCGCGCCCGCGACCGGCGGCGCGTCCTCCCGTCGCGGCGCGGCGGCACCCGCCCGGCGCAAGCAGGCCGGCGCCGTCGACACCTCGGGCGGCGGATCCGTCACCTCGCCCATGCAGGCCACCGTCGTCAAGCTCGCCGTCGAGGAGGGCCAGCAGGTCGTCAAGGGCGACCTCCTCGTGGTCCTCGAGGCGATGAAGATGGAGCAGCCGCTCACCGCGCACCGCGAGGGCACCGTCACCGGGCTCGCGGCCGAGGTCGGCCAGACCGTCCCGTCGGGGCACCGCCTGCTCGACATCGTCTGATCCCGCCGCACGCGACGGCGGCCGGTCCCCGCGGGGGCCGGCCGTCGTCGCGTGCGGGCCGCGGGCGCGGCCGGAGGATCAGAGCACGATGTGCATGGCGCGCGCCGCGTCGGAGATGCTCCCCGACAGCGACGGGTAGACCGTGAACGCGCGGGCCACGTCGTCCACCGTGAGGCGGTGCTCCACCGCGAGCGCGAGCGGGAAGATCAGCTCGCTCGCCTTGGGCGCCACGATGACGCCGCCGATGACCGTGCCGGAGCCGGTGCGCGCGAACAGCTTCACGAAGCCGTCCTTCACGTTCTGCATCTTGGCGCGGGGGTTCGAGGCGAGCGGGAGCTTGTAGATGTCGCCCTGCGCGAGCCCCTCCTCGATCTGCTTCTGCGACCAGCCGACCGTGGCGATCTCGGGCTGCGTGAAGATGTTCGACGTCACGTTGCGGAGCTCGGTGGGGCTCACCGCGTCGCCCATCGCGTGGTACACGGCCGTGCGGCCCTGCATCGACGCGACGGACGCGAGCGGCAGGAACGTCGTGCAGTCGCCCGCGGCGTACACGCTCGGTACCGAGGTGCGCGCGACGCGGTTCACGCGGATGTGGCCGGAGTCGCTCAGCTGCACGCCCGCCTCCTCGAGGCCGATGCCCGCGGTGTTGGGCACGGATCCGACCGCCATGAGGCAGTGGCTGCCCTCGACGACGCGGCCGTCCGAGAGCGTCGCGACGACGCGGTCGCCGTCGCGGACGACCGACTCGGCGCGGGACTTGGACAGCACGGTCATGCCGTTGCGCGTGAAGACGTCCTCGATGACGCGGGCGGCGTCGGCGTCCTCGCCGGGCAGCACCTGGTCGCGGGAGGAGATGAGCGTGACCTTGGCGCCGAGCGCCGTGTAGGCCGAGGCGAACTCCGCGCCCGTGACGCCGGATCCCACGACGATGAGGTGCTCCGGCACCGAGTCCATCGTGTAGAGCTGCGTCCACGTGAGGATCCGCTCGCCGTCGGGCTTGGCCGTCGGCAGGATGCGCGGGCTCGCGCCCGTGGAGATGACGGTCGTGTCGGCGTCGATCTCGTCGAAGTCGGTGCCGGCTCCCCCGCGGCCGGTGGAGACGATGATGCGGTTCGGCCCGTCGAGCCTGCCCTCGCCCTGCACGATGCGGACGCCCGCGCGGATGAGGCTCGACTTCATGTCCTCGGACTGCTGGCGGGCGAGGCGGAGGAGGCGGTCGTTGACGGCCTGGAGGTTGACGGCGACCTCGGGGCGCACGGGGCGGCGGCTCTGCTCGCCGCGGGAGAAGAACTGCACGCCGAGGTCGGCGGCCTCGCCGAGCGCGTTCGTGGCCTCGGCGGTGGCGATGAGGGTCTTCGAGGGGACGACGTCGGTCATCACCGCGGAGCCGCCCACGCCGACGCGCTCCACGAGCGTGACCTCGGCGCCGAGCTGGGCTCCCGCGATGGCCGCCTCGTACCCGCCGGGGCCGCCTCCGAGGACGGCGATCCGCTGGTTGGCCTCGAACTCGTATCCCATGCGCACATCATCCCGCAGGCCCGCGGCCCGCGCGAACCCGTGGCCCGGCGCCTCCCGCGGCACCGCCGTGGCCGCCCGGGCCGCGGGGTCACGCGCATTTAGGATCAGGGCATGACCTACAGCAACCCCCTCGAGTCGCCCGACGCCGACCCCCAGGAGATCGCGCGGCAGGCGGCCCGGCAGATCGCCGAGCTCACGGGCGTCGAGCGCCACGACATCGCCCTCACCCTCGGCAGCGGATGGGGGCGCGCGGCGGATCTCATCGGCGAGACCACCGCCACCGTCCCGGCCACCGAGGTCGTCGGCTTCTCGAAGCCCGCGCTCGAGGGCCACGTCGGCTCGCTCCGCAGCGTGCTCCTGCCGTCCGGCCGCCGCGCCCTCGTCATCGGCGCGCGCACCCACTACTACGAGGGCCACGGCGTCCGCCGGGTCGTGCACAGCGTCCGCACCGCCGCGGCGACCGGCGCGACCACGATGATCCTCACCAACGGCGCGGGCGGCATCAAGCGCCACTGGACGCCCGGCACGCCCGTCCTCATCAGCGACCACATCAACCTCACCGCCGACTCGCCGCTCGAGGGCGCGACGTTCGTCGACCTGACCGACCTCTACTCGGCCCGCCTGCGCGCGATCGCGCACGAGGTGGAGCCCGACCTCGACGAGGGCGTGTACTGCCAGTTCCGCGGCCCGCACTACGAGACGCCCGCCGAGGTGCGCATGGCCGAGGTCATCGGCGGCCACATCGTCGGCATGTCCACCGCGCTCGAGGCCATCGCCGCGCGCGAGGCCGGCATGGAGGTGCTCGGCATGTCGCTCATCACGAACCTCGCCGCCGGCATCCAGGAGACGCCGCTCAGCCACGAGGAGGTCATCGAGGCCGGTCGCGCCGCCGAGGGCCGCATCGGCGGGATGCTCGCCCGCATCGTGGGCGCCCTGTGAGCCGCGAGGAGACGCAGGCGCTCGTCGCGGCGGCACGCGCGTGGCAGGCGCAGGACCCGGATCCCGTCACCCGCGCCGAGGTGGACGCCCTCCTCGCGCGCGTGGCCGGCACCGCGACCGACGGCTCCGCGGCCGACCGCGAGCAGGCCGCCCAGGACCTGCGCGACCGCTTCCAGTCCCGGCTCCAGTTCGGCACCGCGGGCCTCCGCGGGGAGCTGGGCGCCGGCCCGAACCGGATGAACCGCGTCCTCGTGGCCCAGGCCGCCGCGGGCTTCGCCGACTACCTCCGCAGCCGCAGCCCCCGGCCGAGCATCGTCGTCGGCTACGACGGACGGCACAACTCCCGCGTCTTCGCGGAGGACACCGCCCGGATCATGGCGGGCGCCGGCGTCCGCACGGTGCTGCTCCCCCGCGCGCTGCCGACGCCGCTGCTCGCCTACGCCGTGAAGCACCTCGCGGTGAGCGCCGGCGTCATGGTCACGGCCTCGCACAACCCCGCGCGCGACAACGGCTACAAGGTCTACCTCGGCGACGAGGACCACGGGTCGCAGATCGTCAGCCCCGCCGACCGCGACATCGCCGCCTTCATCCACAAGGCCGCGGGCGAGCGCACCGTGCAGCAGCTGCCCGTCGCCGACGACTACGAGATCGCGTCCGAGTCGCTCGTCGACGCGTACGTGCGGGAGGTGGCGGACCTGTTCGCCGCCCCGCTCGCGCCGCTCACGTGGGTGTACACGCCCCTGCACGGCGTCGGGTGGGAGACCGCGGCGCGCGTGTTCGACGCGGTCGGGGTCGACCGGCCGATCGTCGTGGCCGCGCAGGCGGACCCCGACCCGGACTTCCCGACCGTCGCGTTCCCGAACCCCGAGGAGCCGGGCGCGCTCGACCTCGCGTTCCAGGCGGCCATCGCCGCGGACGCCGAGCTCATCATCGCCAACGACCCCGACGCCGACCGCCTGGCCGTGGCCATCGCGGACGAGCACGGCGCCTGGCGGCGGCTCTCCGGCAACGAGGTCGGCATGCTGCTCGGCCTCGGCATCGCCGAGCGCTACACGGCCGACGGCAACACGGGGACGTTCGCGTCGAGCCTCGTCTCCTCCCCCGCGCTCGAGGTCGTCGCCCGCGAGCTGGGCTTCGGCTACCGCGAGACGCTCACGGGCTTCAAGTGGATCTCGCGCGCCCCCGACATCGTCTACGGCTACGAGGAGGCGCTCGGCTACCTCGTGGCGCCGTGGATCACCAGCGACAAGGACGGCATCTCGGCCGCCGTCGCCGTGCTGCACGGCGTGCTGCTGCTGAAGTCGCGCGGGCAGACCATCGACGACTACGACCGCGAGTTCGCCGAGCGCTTCGGCTCGTTCGCGAGCGACCAGATCTCGGTGCGCGTCACCGACCTCGCGGTCATCCCGCGCATCATGGCGAAGCTGCGCCAGGACCCGCCGACCCGGATCGGCTCGCGCCCGGTCGAGCGCATGGACGACCTGGCCGACGGCTTCGGCGACCTCCCGCCGAGCGACGTGCTCCGCTTCCACCTCGGCGACGGCGCCCGGCTCATCGTGCGCCCGAGCGGCACCGAGCCCAAGGTGAAGGTGTACCTCGACGCGCAGAGCACCGAGGGCACCGTCGCGGAGCGGCGGGACGCGGCGCGCGCGATCATCGCCGACCTCGCCGAGGCCGTCCCGCACCTGCTCGAGGTCTGAGCCGGAGGATCCGCGGGCCGTACGGCGGTCCGCGGATCGTCTCCTGCCGTTCACTGGTAGTACCGCTATCAGTGAGCTAGCCTCGCGGCATGCGCATCACCGAGCTCGCCGAGTGGACGGGCGTCCCGCCGGCCACCGTCAAGTACTACGTCCGCGAGGGCCTGCTGCCGGCGGGGACCCGCGTCGGCGGCAACCGCACCGACTACGACGACGAGCACGCGCGGCGGATCCGGCTGGTCCGCGCGCTCATCGACGTCGGACGACTGCCCGTCGCCCGGGCCCGCGAGGTCCTGGCCGTGCTCGACGACGACGACCGCCGCGTGCAGGAGGTCTTCGCGGTCGCGCAGGACGCCCTCACGCACGGCCCGCCGGCGACGGATCCGCCCGCGCCCGACGCGCTCGCCCGCATCGACGCGGTCACGGAGGAGGCCGGCTGGTGCGTCCTCGACGGGCACGCCGGCCGGGCGCAGGCGGCGCGGGCGGTGGACGCCTTCGCCCGCTCCGGGCATCCGGTGGAGGACGCCTACCTGGCGCGCTACGCCGAGGCGGCGGGCGTGCAGGCGCGGGCCGACCTCGCGGCGGTGACCGCCCGGCCGGACCGCACGGCGATGGCCGAGCTCATGGTCGTCGGCACTGTCCTCGGCGACGAGCTGGCCGCCGGGCTCCGCCGCATCGCGCAGGCCGCGGTCGCGCGGACGACGGGGGCCGCGTCGTGATCCGCCGCGCCTTCGGCTGGCATCGGCCGCTCATGGCCGTCGCCGCGCTCATGGCCGTCCTCGCGGTGGCGTGCCTCGTGGGCGGCCTGGTCGACCACCGGATCGTGACAGGCGCGCCCGTGTGGGACAAGCCCGCCAAGTTCTCGCTGTCGATCCTCGTCTACGCCGTCTCGTGGGCCTGGCTCATCGCGCGGCTCCCCCGCTTCCGACACCCGGCGCACGTCGTCGGGACCGTGGTCGCGATCGCGCTCGTCGTCGAGCAGGCGGTCATCGTGGGCGCGGCCGCCGCCGGGACGACGAGCCACTTCAACGTCACGACCCCGCTGGCGACCGTGCTCTGGGGCGTCATGGCGGCCTCCGTCACCGTGCTGTACGTGTGCGCCCTCCTCACGAGCCTGGCCGTGCTGCGCCTGCGGCTGCCCGATCCGGCGCTGACGCTCGGGATCCGCGCGGGCGCCCTCATCGCGCTCCTCGGCATCGGCCTCGCGTACCTCATGACCTCGCCGACCGCGGCCCAGCTCGCCGACTTCCACGGCGTGTCCGGAGCGCACGCGGTGGGGGCGGAGGACGGCGGTCCCGGGCTCCCCGTGCTCGGCTGGAGCACCACGTCGGGCGACCTGCGGATCCCGCACTTCGTCGGCATGCACGCGCTCCAGGCGCTGCCCGTCGCGGCGCTGCTCCTCGGGCTCGCGGCGCGCCGGATCCCGGCGCTGGCACCGGACCGGGTGCGCGTGCGGCTGACGGCGGTCGCGGCCGTCGCCTACCTCGCGGTGGTCGCGCTCGTCACCGCGCAGGCGCTCGCGGGGCAGCCGATCACCGGGCCGTCGCCCGCGGTGCTGGCGGCCGGCGCCGCGATCGCCGGCGGGGGCCTGCTGGCGGCCGGGATCGTCGTCGCGCGCGGCGGCGCGGTGCCCCCGACGGCGGCAGGCGCGGCGACGACGGGCTCAGTCACGGCAGACGCGACCACGCCCGACGGGGCACCCGCCGACGCGGCGCCGTCCCCCGCCGGGGCGGGTCAGCCGAGCGCGGCGTCGAGCTTGGCCGAGATCTCCTCGAGGTCGAAGTAGTTCTCGATCACGACGACGTCGGCGTACGTGGCGCCGATGCGGTCCACCAGCTCCGGCGACGTGAGGATGACCTGCGCGTCCTCGCCGATCGACGCGACGCTCGAGAGGTCGGCCGCCGTGACGTCCGCCTCGATGCCGAGGCGCGCGAGCGCCCGCTCGGCGTTGACCTTGAGGATCCCGGACGTGCCGATCCCCACCCCGCAGATCGCGACGACCTTCATGCGCCCTCCTCGCCGGCCATGACGCGCCGGACCTCCTCGACCGTGGTGGCGGCGCGCAGCCGCGGGATGGCGGTGGCGTCGTTGAAGATGTTGGCCATGTCGGCGACCGACGTGACGTGCCGGTCGACCGTGGTGACCGCGAGGCCGACGATGACGTCGACGGGATCGTTGTGCGCGTGCCCGAACGACACGGGCTCCCGCAGCGTGACCACCGCGAGGCCGTCCGCGAGCGTCTCCGGCCCCGGTCGCGCGTGCGCCAGGGCGAGGCCCGGGGCGATGACGACGTAGGCGCCGAACTCCTCGATGACGCGGATCATGGCGTCGGCGTAGTCGGCCGTGGCCGCGCCCGAGCGCACCAGCGCGTCGCCCGCGAGGCGCACCGCGGCGCGCCAGTCGGCGGCCTCGGCGCGGAGCGTGACGGCGTCGTCCGGGAGCGGTGGGAGCACGTGCGGCCTCTCTGGTGCGGGGGGACGATGACGGGCCGACGGCCCCTTGCTACAGGCGGGCGAACCCGTCGGAGATGATGTCGGCGAGCGCCTCGCGCTCCTCCAGCGGGAGGAACGCCGCGGCCGCCGCGTTGAGCTGGAACACCTCGTGGTCGTCGAGGTCGTAGGCGAAGGCGTCCGTGAGGAGCGCGAGCTCCCGGCTGATGCTCGTGCCGCTCATGAGGCGGTTGTCCGGGTTCACCGTGACGGCGAAGCCGAGCTGGTAGAGCAGGTCGAACGGGTGGTCGACCATCTGGTCGCCCCACGCCTCGATGGCGCCGGTCTGCAGGTTCGACGACGGGCTGAGCTCGAGCGGGACGCCGCGGTCCTTCACCCACTGGGCGAGCGTGCCGAGCGTGACGAAGACGTCCTCGCCCTCCTCGCTGTCGATCTCGATGTCCTCGGCGATGCGCACGCCGTGGCCGAGGCGGAGCGCGCGGCCGTCGAGCAGGGCGCCGCGGATGGACTCGAGGCCGTCGGCCTCGCCCGCGTGGATCGTGCGGGGCATCCACTCGCGCGCGAGCAGGTCGAACGCACCCTGCATGCGGGACGGCGGGAAGCCCGCCTCGGGGCCGGCGATGTCGAAGCCGACGACGCCGCGGTCGCGGTGGCGGACGGCGAGCTCGGCGATCTCGGTGCCGCGGTCGAGGTGGCGCATGGCGCTCACGAGCTGGCCGACGCGGATGGATCCGCCCGCCGCCTCGACGCCCTCCTCGATGCCGGCCTGCACGGCCTCGACGACCGCGTCGAGCGACAGGCCCGTGGAGAGGTGCTGCTCGGGCGCCCAGCGGATCTCGCCGTAGACGACGCCGTCCTCCGCGAGGTCCTCGACGAACTCGCGCGCGACGCGGGCCAGGTGCTCCTCGGTCTGCATGACCGCGATGGTGACGTCGAACGTCTTCAGGTAGTCGACGAGCGATCCGGAGTCGGCGCTGGTGCGGAACCACTCGCCGAGCGCGTCCGCGCCCGTGGCGGGGAGCTCGAGGCCGATCTCGTCGGCGATGTCCACGATCGTCGCGGGGCGGAGGCCGCCGTCGAGGTGGTCGTGCAGGGAGACCTTGGGGAGGTCGCGGTACGACCCTCCGCCGGGCAGCGTGGAGTCCTCGGGAGCGATCGTCATGGGACGAATCTACTAGCCTCGACGAGGCCCGCGACGAGGTCGTGAGCACACTCATCATCGGGGCGCGAGGCATCGTGCCGCCCGAGCCGCCGGAGGACCCCGTGCCCGTCAAGATCCTGATCGACTGCGACCCCGGGCACGACGACGCCCTCGCCCTCATGCTCGCGCACGGCAGCCCCGAGGTGGAGCTCGTCGGCATCACCACGGTCGCCGGCAACCAGACGCTCGACAAGGTGACGCGGAACGCGCTCGCGGTCGCGACCGTCGCGGGGATCCACGGCGTGCCCGTCGCCGCCGGCTGCGCGCGCCCGCTCGTGCGGCCCGTGATGACGGCACCCGAGATCCACGGCGAGACCGGCCTCGACGGGCCCGAGCTGCCGGAGCCGACGGTGGAGCTCGACCCGCGGCACGCGGTGGACCTCATCATCGAGACGGTCATGTCCCACGCGCCCGGCGAGATCACGCTCGTGCCGCTCGGCGCCCTCACGAACATCGCCCTCGCCGTGCGGCGCGAGCCGCGCATCGTGGAGCGCGTCAAGGAGGTCGTGCTCATGGGCGGCGGCTACCACCACGGCAACAGCACGGCCGTGGCGGAGTTCAACGTCGCGGTCGACCCCGAGGCCGCGCACATCGTCTTCGGCGAGGCGTGGCCCGTGACGATGGTCGGCCTCGACCTCACCTACCAGGCCACGGCGACCCCCGAGGTCATGGCGCGCATCGCGGCCCTCGGCACCCCGGCCGCGCGCTTCGTCGTCGACTCGATGGAGTCGTACGGCCGCGCGTACCACGACCGGCAGGACTTCCCGAGCCCGCCCGTGCACGACCCGTGCGCGGTGGCGCGCGTGATCGACCCGCGACTCGTCAGCGTGCGGCGCGCGCCGATCTCCGTCGAGCTGACGGGAACCCACACGACCGGCATGACCGTCGCGGACCTCCGCCGGCCGGCGCCCGCGGGCTGCACGACGCAGGTGGCCGTCGACCTCGACCACGCCGGGTTCTGGGACGTGGTGGTCGACGCGCTCGAGCGCATCGGCTGAGGCGCGCTCCCGGCCCGCCCGCGTCCGCTCTCCGCGGTGCCTCCGGAGGACGTCGTCGTGCGGGGGTCGGGTCGGTCGACGTGCCGCCCGCGGTGCCCGCTGGTCTCGTCCGACGCCCGGCGGGCCGAGCGCGCTACCGTGGACCATGCCCGCCATCCCCGCGATCCCGGTGGAGGCCGAGCGGCTCCTCCTCGAGCCCCTGCACCCCGACCACGCGCGGGAGGCCGCGATCGCGTTCGCCGATCCGGCCCTGCACCGCCACATCGGCGGGGCCCCCCTGAGCGAACCCGATCTGCGGGACCGCTACCGACGGCTGGCGGCGGGCCACAGCCCCGACGGGTCGGAGGAGTGGCTGAACTGGATGGTGAGGACGACGTCCGACGGGGCCCTGGTCGGGACGGTCCAGGCGACCGTGACGCTCGTCGACGGGATCCGGTCCGCGTCCCTCGCCTGGGTGACCGGCTCGGCGCACCAGGGCCGGGGGTTCGCCACGGAGGCGGCCGGAGCGGTCCTCGCCTACCTGCGTGGCCGGGAGGTGGACCGCTTCACCGCGCACATCCACCCCGGGAACCTGCCGTCGGAGCGGGTCGCCCGCTCCCTCGGGCTGCTGCCGCGAGACACGTGGTCGGACGGCGAGCGCCTGTGGAGCGACGACGCACCCGCCTCATGACGGGGGCGCCCGCCCGACCCGGGCGCCGTGGGGTCAGTCGATCGTGATGCGTCGGACGGGCCGCAGGAGCAGGGGCACGCCCGCGAGCGCCATGGCCGCTCCGACGATCAGCATCACGACGCTCGTCTCGACGACCGATCCCGCAGCTCCTCCGATGAGCAGTCCCACGGGGACCGCCGCGATGCAGGCGGAACGGTACGCCGCGGTGGCGTTCGCGCGATCGCGCAGGGGGATCGCCCTCCCGCGGTACGTCGAGATCAGGACGAGGACGACCCCCGAGGACAGCTCGTCGAGGGCGAAGCCCGCGACGGTGACGCCGAGCCCCACGGCACCTCCGATGGCCGCACCCACGCCCACCAGCAGGTAGGAGCCGATCGCCGTGCAGCCGAAGACGGCCACGCCCCGTCCGTTGCGGAGGGATGCCGGCAACCGGCTCGCGAGCGCCGCGCCGACGACGGCCAGCAGCACGGTGCCACCGCGGATGATCCCGTAGGACGCGGCGGTCAACGGCGTCGAGTCGAGGAGGCTCACGAGGATCAGCGGCTCGATCACCGACTGCCCCAGGTTGTACGCGACGGCCCACAGCATCAGGATCGCGAGGGGCCGGGACCGCAGGTTCGTCATCAGTCCCTGCCGGATGCCCGCCCGCCTCGTCGGGCCACCCGCCGCTCCGGAGTCGGGTTCGGGTTCGGCGTCGGCGTCGGCGTGGGACGCGGACGTCCTGATCCTCGGCACGCGGACCAGGAGCACGCAGGCGACGGCGGCGAGCGCCGCGGACACCCCGAAGGCGGACGGAGCCGTGAGCGCGGCGAGGCCGAGTCCGGCGACGAACGGCCCCGTGCCGTCCCCGAGCGACTCCGCGATCGACAGCCGGGAGTAGACGCCACGGAGAGAGGCGCCGGAGAACGCGAACGGCACCAGCACCTGTATCGAGACCGCCGTCAGGGTCGATGCCCACGCCATGACGACGCTCGCCGCGCCGAAGGCGACCAGGCTGGCCCCGTCCGGCAACAGCAGGGCGGCCGCCACGCCCGCGAAGGCGACGGCCCGGCTCACCTCGGCGGACAGCATGACGAACCGCTGGTCGTGGGCGTCCACCACGCGCGCCGCCAGACCCGCGAGCAGCACCTGGGGTGCGAACCGGCAGATGCCGAGGATCGCGACGACCAGAGCACCGGCGCCCAGCTGCGAGACGGCGACGAAGGGGACGGCGAACTCCACGACGGCGATCGCGAGGTACGAGAGGAACGTCGCGACCGGGAGGGTCGCGAGCAGCGAGCCTCGATGCTCCGCGATCCTCTCGTCAGGTCGCCGCAACGAGCAGTCCCCGGTTGATCGCCTCGCGCACGCCGTCCACGGACATCTGCGTCGCCGCGACCTCGTTCCGGATGAGCTCCTCGAACACGCGAGCGTCCAGTCGGCATTGTCCGCTCGCGTTCGACAGGACGTGCCTCGTGTCGGCTCCGTGCCCGAACAGGGCCATGACGGTCGCCTCCGTCCGCGTGACCAGCACGTCGCTCGACTCCGTGCGGCAGTCGATGAGCTGCGTCTCGGTCACGATCTTGTCGATCAGGGGGTGCCGCGCGAACCGCAGGAGGACCTCCGCCTGCTCGATGATGGGCTGCCCGGGCCCGTTGAGCGAGGTGTTGAGGAGGATGGGAACGCTGCCGGAGTCCTCCAGCGCGCTGAGCAGCCCGTGCAGGAACGGGTTGCCCGCCTCGGTCACGGTCTGCACGCGCGCCGTCCCGTCGTCGTGCATCAGCTCGCTCAGCGACTCCCGGTGCTCCTCGCGCACCGTGTAGTTGTAGTTCATGTAGGGCGACGCGCGAGGCCCGTGGAAGAAGCGCGTCACGTCTTCGGCTCGCACCATGGGGGCGACCGGACGCCAGCCCTGCCGCCGCTTCACGGCGTTCAGCTTGTCCTTGGCGCCGATCGCATGGACCGGATGCGCGAGCAGCGACCTGTTCCCCAGCGCGCGGGGACCGAACTCGCTGCGTCCGGCGTATCGGGCGAGGATCGCGCCGGAGGCGAGCTCCTCGGCCACCCTGCGGACGAGGGCTCCCGGACCCTCCGGATCCGAGGGGCGGACGTACTCCACGACGAAGCCCTCCGCGTCCGTCGCCGTCGGGTCGACGGACTCGGCCTCGGCGCCGAGGTAGTCGGACACGGGCTCTCCCGAGCGGCGGCCGCCATCCGGGTGCTCCACGCCCGCACCGACCGCGATCTGCCAGTAGCCGACGAGAGCCGCTCCGACGGACGCACCGGCGTCGTGCGGCGACGACGGCACGAACAGGGCGTCCACCTCCTCGAGGGCGTCCACCGCGCTGTTGCCCGCCAGGTTGAGGAACACCCCTCCGGCGCACGCGAGCCTGCTCTCGTGGGCGAGGGACAACGCCCGACGCGCCTGCGTGACCACCAGCTCGGTGAACGCCTGCTGGACCACATCCGCCACGTCCGCGTTGTCCGTCACCTCCTTGCTCGCCCGGAAGCCCTGCCAGCCGTTCCGCAGGCGCGGCGGGTCCTCCGAGGTGAGGAGGGCGGAGAAGGGCAGCCGGGGCGCTCCCGTGTGATCGAGACCGCCCAGGGCCATGAACTGCCCGTGGCAGTGCTCGTCACGGAAGACGAAGCGGGCCACGTTGTCGTAGAGGCTCGCCTCGCTCTGCACATAGACGTCCGGTTGGTTGTGCGGGGTGGCGTAGTCGCGATCGAGGAGCTCCAGCGCACGCGATCGGAAGCGGTAGATGGACCTCATCTCCGTCATGAACGACACGCCCACGGCGTCGCCCGCGTTGTGCGCGTGGAACGTCCGGAACGGCAGCACGTAGTCGCGCCCGTCGGTCGTCGTGGAACCTGCGCTGTCCGACACGAGCACGGCGCAGGAGTCGAACGGCGAGGCGAAGGCCGCCGACGCGGCGTGCGCCAGGTGGTGGGAGACCACCCAGTGCCGCTCGTCGAACGGGTCGAACACGTCGAAGTCCGCGGTGAACAGGGGTCTCTGCAGTCCGACGCCGGAGACGCCGACCGCCTGGAACTCGCTGACGATGTAGTCGACGTCCGACATCCCGCACCCCGCCGCCTCCAGGACGGCGTGGATGGGGAGCGCGTTCGACAGGCACTCCTGGCCGTCGTACTTGCGTCGGGTGACCCGCTCCTGCTGGATGGCCGCGACGACGACCCCGTCCCGCACGACCGCGCAGGAGGCCTCGTGCCCGGCGTGGATGCCGAGGACGACGGTCATCGACGATAGTTCTCGATCGGGGCTCCCTTCGGCATGAAGCCGAAGGTCAGGATCGACACGCTCTCGTCCGTCGCGATCCGCGTCCTGCTGTGCGCCTGCGTGCCGGCCAGGAAGATCACGACCTCACCGGGTCGCAGCTGGACGCGTTCGCTCGATCCGTCGGGGTAGTGCATGTGGAGCGCGGAGGGGGTCACCCCGTCGGCGGGGAGCCGGTGCTCGAGCATCATGAGCACGTTGAGCGAGAAGATGTCGGTGTCGATGTGCGGGTCGATCCCCTGTCCCGCGTCCTTGTAGAAGAGGTAGCTCGCGATGCCGGTGGTCTCCGCACCCGGCACGACGGACTCGACGAGCGCCGCCAGCTCGCTGCTCGTGGAGACCTGGTCGGCCACGCGCCCCCCGGCTCCGAGGTAGTGCTCGTCGAACGGGATGGCGACGTCCCGCTTGCCCGCCGACTCCGCGAGCAGCTCGTCGAAGAGCTCGTCCGTGAGGAACTCCGGTCGCCCCTTGTACTGGAGTCCTCGCGGGTCCGCCACGTCGTAGGGGCAGAGGAGCTCGAGGGTCTCCGACACGACCTGCCTGCTCTCCGCGGCGACGGCGCTCTCGGTCGGGACGAGGTTCCCGGCGCTCAGGCCGAGGATGAGCTTCAGGTTCGCGCGCTCCGCCGTCGTGGCGTCACGATGCAGGTCGACGAGTCGAGCCGCCATGGACTTCCGTGCGGTGTCAGTGGACATCATGATCCTTCGATGGTCTTGTAGCCGAACGAGACGAGCCTCACCGTCTCGCCCTCGACCGTCCGCGTCCGCTGGTGCGTGACGCTGTCGGCGAAGAAGATCAGGGACTCACCGGGTTGGAGCTGTACGTGGATGGCGTCCTGGTCCGGGGGGAAGAGGATGAGCTCGGAGGTGCGGTCGGACGGCTCGTGCTCGAGCATCGTCAGCACGTTCAACGAGAACTCGTCCTTGTCGACGTGCGGATCGATGCCGAGCCCCGGGGCGTCGTAGTAGAGGTGGTTGGCGCGGTAGGTGGGGAGGATGGGGCCCACCAGGGGAGCCAGGAAGTCGGCGATGGCCTGGGACACCGAGAGCTGGCGCGCGACGGGAGCGCCGGACGCGACGTAGTGATCGTGGAAGCGGACGGCGCGGTCCCGATGGGCCCGCGACTCCTCATCCAGGGCGCGGAGGTCGGCGGGGCTGATGAAGGGGGTCTTCCCGCGGAAGACCACGCCCGTCGTGTACTCGGCTCGGATCCCGCCGTGCAGCGCCGGCAGCGTCCGCTGCGCCGTCCGCAGACCGGATTCGAGGACCTCGTCCGTCGAGTGCTGAGCATGGCCCGCGAGGAATCCGCCGGCGGCCATGCTCAGCAGGAGCTTGAGATTCTCCCGCTCTGCCGCCGACAGGTCGGATGACAGGATCGCGAGCTTGTCCACGAGCGTCGAGGGGATCATCTCGATCTCCCTGACTACTCGGTGAAGCCGAGGGCGTCGGGGAGCTTAAGCAGCGCCTCCCGGATGTTCGGCGTCGCCGCCGCGGAGATCGGCTTGGCGTAGAGGTACTCCGCGTTCTCGTTGATCGCCTGGAGCTCCTGCATGTGCAGGCTGGAGGAGGTCACGATGCTGCTGAGCACGGCACGCTCGTCCTCGGTCAGGTCGCCGGCGAGGAGCGCCAGCTTGCTCGTGAGGGTCGGCATGGCCGATTCGAGCGCCGCGGCGTCCAGTTCGGCGTCCAGCTTGGCGTCGATCTCGACGTCGTTCTTCTCGACATTGATGGGGTTGTTCATGGAACCACCTTCTCTTTCCGTAGACGGCAGTGTCGCCGTGCCGAAAAGCTATCGCCGCGCGGAAGCGGGTCGCCATGCTCCGAAGAGCACGGGGTCGGACGCTGGATGCGGAGGGCGCCGTGCTCTATGCTCCCCGCGTCCTCCCCCGCTGGCGCGCGTCGATCCCGTCGTGGCGATCGGCTCGTGCGGCACGACCCGGGGCCGTCCCCGGCGACGAGGGCCGCGTCCGGATCGGTGCGCAGGGCATCCCCTCGACGGCCGTCGGAGGGGCCGCATCACCGTGGTGGCCAGCGCTGCGGAACCGCGGGGCGTGCCCGCCCGGCTGCGTCGATCAGCCCTCGGCGGTGATGCGCTCCCGCACGAGCGGGCCGCGCGCGACGTGCTCCTTCGGGTCGCCGACGCGGTAGGCGCCCTCGAGCGACTCGAGCGCGCGCGCGAACCGCTCGGGCTCGTCCGCGGACAGCGTGAAGAGCGGGTCGCCGCGGCGGACGGCGTCCCCCGGCTTGACGTGCAGGTCGACGCCCGCGGCGTGCTGCACGGCGTCGCCCTGGCGCGCGCGTCCGGCGCCGAGGCGCCAGGCCGCGACGCCGAACGGGAGGGCGTCCTGCCGCACGAGCACGCCGTCGCGCTCCGCGGTGACCACGTGGGTCTCGCGGGCCACGGGCAGCGCGGCGTCCGGATCCCCGCCCTGCGCCCGCACGGTGGCGCGCCACGAGTCCATGGCGCGTCCGTCGCGGAGGGCGTCCTCGACGTCGGCGTCCGGGATCCCGACCGCCGCGAGCATCTCCCGCGCGAGCGCGACCGTGAGCTCCACGACGTCGGCGGGGCCGCCGCCCGCGAGCACCTCGACGGACTCGCGCACCTCGTTGGCGTTGCCGATGGCGAGGCCGAGCGGCACGTCCATGTCGGTGAGGAGCGCGGTCGTCCGCACCCCCGCGTCCGTGCCCAGCTCGACCATGGTGCGCGCGAGCTCGCGCGACCGGTCGATGTCGGTCATGAAGGCGCCGCCGCCGAACTTCACGTCGAGGACGAGCGCGCCCGTGCCCTCCGCGATCTTCTTGCTCATGATGCTCGACGCGATGAGCGGGATCGCCTCGACCGTGCCCGTGGTGTCGCGCAGCGCGTAGAGCCGCTTGTCCGCCGGGGCGAGGCCGCTGCCGGCCGCGCAGACGACGCCGCCGTGGTCCTTCATCTGCTGCACCATCTCCTCGGTGGAGAGGTCGGCGCGCCAGCCGGGGATCGACTCGAGCTTGTCGAGCGTGCCGCCCGTGTGGCCGAGGCCGCGGCCCGAGAGCTGCGGCACCGCGACGCCGTAGGACGCCACGAGCGGCATGAGCGGGAGGGTGATCTTGTCGCCCACGCCGCCCGTGGAGTGCTTGTCGACCGTGGGCTTGCCGAGCTGCGAGAAGTCGAGGGTCTCGCCGCTCGCGATCATGGCGAGGGTGAGGTCGCGGATCTCCGTGCGGTCCATGCCGCGGAGGAGGATCGCCATCGCGAGCGCGGCCATCTGCTCGTCGGCCACGTAGCGGTCGGTGTACGCCGCCACGAGCCACTCGATCTCGGGCGTCGAGAGCCGGCCGCCGTCGCGCTTCGTGCGGATCAGGTCGACGACGTCGTACGCGGCGCTCACGCGCGGTCCCCGTAGGCGTCCAGCGTGCTCGGCCCGAAGGCGTCGGGCAGCACCTCGTCGATGGTGCGGATCCCCGACACGGTCTCCAGCAGCATGCCCGGCACCGCGTGCTCGAACAGCAGCTGCCGGCAGCGTCCGCACGGCATGAGGATGTTGCCGTCGCCGTCCACGCACGTGAAGGCCACGAGCTGGCCGCCGCCGGTGAGGTGCAGCACGGAGACGAGGGCGCACTCGGCGCAGAGCGTGAGGCCGTAGGAGGCGTTCTCGACGTTGCAGCCGGTGATCACGCGGCCGTCGGTGGCGATGGCCGCGACGCCCACCGGGAACCGCGAGTACGGGACGTACGCCCGGCCCATGGCCTCGTGCGCCGCCTCGCGGAGCGATCCCCAGTCGATGCCGCCCGACTCCACGGGCTCCCCGGCGCTCACGACTTCACGTAGGGCTTGCCGGCGGCGGCCGGGCCGCGCACCTGCCCCACGAGGCCCGCGACAGCGGCGATGGTCACGACGTACGGCAGCATCAGCATGAACTCGCTCGGCACGGGCGACCCGATGACGCCGAGGACGTTCTGCAGGTTGCTCGCGAAGCCGAACAGGAGGGCCGCGAGCGTGGCGCGCAGCGGATCCCACCGGCCGAAGATGACGGCGGCCAGCGCGATGAAGCCCGCGCCCGCGGTCATCTCCTTGTTGAACGCGCCCACCGAGCCGAGGGTGAAGAACGCGCCGCCGAGACCCGCGATCGCGCCCGCCAGGGACACGTTCCAGAACCGGGTGCGCGCGACCTTGATGCCGACGGTGTCGGCGGCCTGCGGGTGCTCGCCGACCGCGCGGAGGCGGAGGCCCCAGCGGGTGTGGAAGAGGCAGTACCAGACGAGGAACACGGCCACGTACATGAGGTAGACGATGATCGTCTGCCGGAACAGCACCGGCCCGATGATGGGGATCTGGCCGAGGAGCGGGATGTCGATCCGGTCGAAGCGCGGCGGCGAGTTGAGCCGCTCGGGGTCGGCCGAGAGCACCTGCGAGAACAGGAAGCTCGTGAGGCCCGTGACGAGCACGTTGAGCACGACGCCCACGATCACCTGGTCGACGAGGTACTTGATCGCGAACGCGGCGAGCACGAACGAGACCAGCATGCCGGCGACCATCGCCGAGGCGAGCCCGATGAGCGGCTGCCCGGTGATCGACGCGACGACCGCCGAGACGAAGGCGCCGGCGAGCAGCTGCCCCTCGATCGCGACGTTCACGACGCCCACGCGCTCCGAGAGCACGCCGCCGAGCGCGCCGAAGATGAGCGGCACCGACAGGCTCACGGTGCCGACGAGGAGGCCGGGCACGGGGATCGTCTGGCCCGCGGACGCCCAGGTGAGGAACGCGACGAGGAAGAGGATCGCGAAGGCGGCCGTGAACCACAGCGGCACCTTCGCGGCGCGGCGCACGAGCACGGCCGAGACCACGGTCATCGCGGCGAGCGCCACCGTGACGGCGATCCCGGTCGCGGCGGTCGGCAGCACGAGCGGCGCCAGCTGGATGAGGTCGGTCCCGGTCGAGAGGCCGAACGTGCTCGAGCCCTCGCGGCCGAGGAGCACGAAGAGGACGAGCGAGATCACCGTGAAGACGCCGAAGGCGACGGGCGCCTTCCAGCTCGTCGTCACGGCGCGCTCGAGGGCCGCCGCCTGGGGGTCGTGCGCGGCGGGCGCCTGCGCGGGGGTGGTCGCGGTCACGATGCCGTCGCCGCCTTCCGGATCCGGGTGGTGCGTCGCGCCCCGCCCGGCGCGGGGAGGCGGAAGACCGCCCGCACGAGCGGGGGCGCCGCGATGAACAGGACGATGAGCGACTGGACGACCACGACGATGTCGATGGGCACGCCCTCGGCCGCCTGCATCGAGAACCCGCCGGCCTTGAACGCGCCGAACAGGATGCCGGCGACGAAGACGCCCCACGGCCGGCTGCGGCCGAGCAGCGCCACCGTGATGGCGTCGAAGCCGATGCCCGCGTCGATCCCGGAGCTGAAGCCGGTGGTGACGGTGCCGAGCACCTGGCTCGCCCCGGCGAGGCCCGCGAGCCCACCGGAGATGAGCATGGCGTAGAGGTACGAGTTCTTCACGTCGATGCCCGCGACGCGCGCCGCGCTGGGGTTCTCGCCCACCGCGCGGAACCGGAACCCGAGGCCCGAGCGGTTGAGCAGGTACCAGACCACCACGGTCGCGACGACGACCACGAGGAAGCCCGCGTGCAGCGAGTAGCCGTCGCCGAGGAGGGCGGGGAACACCGCGCTGTCCTTCATGCCCGGGGTCTTCGGGTTGTTGGACCCGGGCGCCTGCAGCAGGCCCGGGGTCCGCAGCAGGTAGGAGAGGAGGTAGAACGCGACGTAGTTGAGCATGATCGTGACGATCACCTCGTGCGCGCCGGTGCGCGCCTTCAGGAGCCCGACGATCCCGCCCCAGAGCGCGCCGCCGAGGATGCCGGCGCCGACCGCGAGCACGAGGTGGATGACGGGCGGCAGGTCGAAGCTGAAGCCGACCCAGCCGGCGCACGCGGCGGCGATGAGCATCTGCCCGCGCGCGCCGATGTTGAACAGGCCCACGCGGAACGCGAGCGCGACGCCGAGGCCGGCCGCGATGAGCGGGGTGGCGAAGGTGAGCGTCTCGGTGAGCGGCTTGATGCCGTTCGCGAAGCCCGGGCGGCGGAAGTTGTAGATCGACCCCTGGAAGAGCGCGGAGTACGCGCCCGACGCGGCGTCCCACGCCGCGCTCAGCGTGTCGGTGGGGCGCTGGAAGAAGTAGACGGCGGCGGTCTGGACGCGCTCGTCGGTCACGGCGATGAGCAGCGCGCCGACGATGAGCGACAGCACGACCGCGAGGACGGACAGCAGCGCGCTGCCCGACGCGATCTCGCGGAGGACCTGCCCAGCGCGCGACCCCTCGGCGTCGCGGCCGGAGCCGTCGGCGGGGGCGGCGGCGTCCACGGCGGTCACGCCCGCGGGCGCCTCCGCGCGCGTGGGGTCGCCCACGGATCCGGCCTCGCGACCGGACGCGGGCAGCTGTCCGGCGGACGGGTCCTCGGGGCCCGTGCCCTCGGGACGAGTGGTGTCGTCGGTCATGCGGTGCGCCCTCCGGCGGTCGTGGGGGTGGGGACGGATGCGGGGACCTCGCCGGCCATCATCAGGCCGAGCACGTCGCGCGGGGTGTCGCCCGGGACGATGCCGACGATGCCGCCGCGGTACATCACGGCGATGCGGTCGGCCAGCGCCGCGACCTCGTCGAGCTCCGTGGAGACGACGATCACGGGGAGGCCGCGGTCGCGGGTCTCGACGACGCGCGTGTGCACGAACTCGATGGACCCGACGTCGAGGCCGCGCGTGGGCTGCGCGGCGACGAGGAGCCGCAGCTCGCGGCTGAGCTCGCGCGCGAGCACGACCTTCTGCGCGTTGCCGCCGGACAGGCGCCCGACGTGGGTGTCGATGCCCTGCGTGCGGATGTCGAACTCGCGCACGCGGTCGCGCGCGAACTCGTCGAGGTAGGCGAGCTTCAGGGATCCGGCCACCACGAACGGCGGGCTGTCGGACCTGTCGAGCATGAGGTTCTCGGCGATCGTGAACTCGGGGACGAGGCCGTCCTCGTTGCGGTCCTCGGGCACGAAGCCCACGCCCGCGTCGAGCACGCGGCGCACGGAGCGGCCCGTGAGGCGCGTGCCGTCGAGGTCGATGGTGCCGGTGACGCGTGCCTGGAGCCCGAGGATCGCCTCGGTCAGCTCGGTCTGGCCGTTGCCCTGCACGCCCGCGATGGCGAGGATCTCCCCCGCGTGCACCTCGAAGCTCACGCCGTCGACGACGACCTGGCCGGCGGCGTCCACCACCGTGAGGTCGCGCACGACGAGGGCCGCGTCGCCGGGCGTCGCCGCGGCCTTCGCGACCGTGAGCGAGACGCTCCGGCCGACCATGAGGGAGGCGAGCTCGGCGTTGCTGGCGGTGGGCTCGGCCTCGCCGACGACCTTGCCGAGCCGGATGACCGTGATGCGGTCCGCGACCTCGCGCACCTCGCGCAGCTTGTGGGTGATGAAGACGATGCCCGTGCCCGCGTCCCGCAGCTGCTTCATGATGACCATGAGCTCGTCGGTCTCCTGCGGAGTGAGCACGGCGGTCGGCTCGTCGAACACGAGCACCTTCGCGTCGCGCGACAGCGCCTTGATGATCTCGACGCGCTGCTGCACGCCGACGGGCAGGTCGTCGACGAGGGCGTCGGGATCCACGTCGAAGCCGAAGCGGGCCGAGATCTCGCGCACCTTCGCGCGGGCCCCCGCCAGGTCGAGCCGGCCGCCGAGCTTCGTCTCCTCGTGGCCGAGCATGACGTTCTCCGCGACCGTGAAGACGGGGATGAGCATGAAGTGCTGGTGCACCATGCCGATGCCGGCGGCCATCGCGTCGCCGGGTCCGGCGAACCGGGCCACCTCGTCGTCGAGGAGGATGTCGCCCTCCTCCGCCTGGTACAGGCCGTAGAGCACGTTCATCAGCGTGGACTTGCCGGCGCCGTTCTCGCCCAGGAGGCAGTGGATCTCCCCCGGCTGGACCACGAGGTCGATGTGGTCGTTGGCGACCAGGGCGCCGAAGCGCTTGGTGATGCCCCGCAGTTCGAGCTTCATCGGATCAATCCGTTCGGTGGGTCGGGTGGACACGCGGCGGGGGGACCGGCGCCTGCCGATCCCCCCGCGGTGCGTTCGATGCTACTTCGTCAGCGACGAGGGCGACTCGACGGTGATGGAGCCGTCGATGATGCCGGCCTTGATCGTCTCGATCTCGCCGGACAGGTCCGACGGGACCTCGGACTCGTAGTCGTGGAACGGGGCGATGTCGACGCCGCCGTTCTCCAGCGTGCCGACGTAGGGCTTCGCGTCGAACTCGTCCGCCGCCGCCGTCTTCACGACGTCCTCGACGCCCGCGTCGATGCCCTTGAGCACCGAGGTGAGGAAGAGGTCCTTGAGGTCGGGCGCGGTCTCGTACGCGTCGGAGTCGACGCCCACCATGACGACCTTCTTGTCGCCGGAGTCGCGGATCGCCTGGCCGGCGCTGAGGAAGATGGGGCCGCCGACGGGCATGATGACGTCCGCGCCCTGGTCGATGAGCGTCTGCGCGCTGGTCTTCGCGGCGGGGTTCGCCTCGAAGCCGCCCGTGAAGGACCCGGTCTGGCTCGCGACGTCCCAGCCGATGGCCTTGACGTCCTTGCCCTTCTGCTCGTTGTAGTACTTCACGCCGTCGACGAAGCCGTCCATGAAGATCGTGACGGTCGGGATCTGCAAGCCGCCGAAGGTGCCGACCGTGCCGGTCTTCGAGTAGGCCGCCGCCGCGTAGCCGGCGAGGAACGCGGCCTCGCTCGTGTTGAACGTGATGGGCTTCACGTTCGGGGCGTCGATGGACGCGTCGTCGATGATCGCGTACTCGATGTCGGAGTTGGCCGCGGCCGCCTCCTTGGTGGCGTCGGCCAGCAGGAATCCGACGGTGACGATCAGGCCGCAGCCCTGGTCGGCGAGGTTCGTGAGGTTCGGCGCGAAGTCGGTCTCGGCGGCCGACTCGACGGTCTTCGGGGTCGCGAGGCCCGCGGCCTCGGCGCCCTTGGTGAGCCCCTCGAAGCCGAGCTGGTTGAACGACTTGTCGTCGAAGCCGCCCGAGTCGGAGACCATGCAGGAGACGAGGTCGCTCTTGGCGGCGCCGCCGGTGCCTCCCGCGGTCGACTCGGGGGCGGCGCCGCAGCCCGCGAGGATCGCGGTGATGCCGACGGCGGCGAGACCGCCGAGGGCGGCCTTTCGGGTGGTGATGGTCACTGTGGCCTCCAGGTGCAGCCCGGGTCCCCCGGGCGATGTGCGTTCATGTTACCCATGCGCGGGAATGCCCCCGGCGCCCGGATCGGGGCCGGGGGCGCAATCGTTGCCGATCCGCGATTGCCCCGAAACACCGCGGCAACACGGGGTCTGCTACGGCGTCGAGATCGACTTCACCTGAACGTCGCCGGAGACGATCCGGGCCTTCAGCGCGTCGAGCTCGGACTGCAGCTCGGGCGACACCGAGGCCGCGAGGTCGTGGTACTGCGCGAGGCCCACGCCGCCGTTGGCGAGCGTCCCCACGTAGGGCTCCGAGGAGAAGGTGCCCTGCTGGTCGTCGCCCACGATGTCGACCACGGCCTGCCCGGTGTCCTTGAGCACGCTCGTCAGCAGGAGCGGCCGGTACTCCGCGGGGAGGGTGTCGTAGCCGTCGTTGTCGACCCAGATCAGCTTGCCGCTGCCGTGCGCGAGGATCGCCGACGCGGCGCCCTCCCCCACCTGGCCGGCGACGGGCATGATCACGTCGGCGCCCTGGTCGAGCAGGTTCTGCGTCGTGTTCTGGCCCTTCGACACGTCCTCGAAGTCGCCGGTGAACGTGCCGTCCTGCGCGGCCGCGTCCCAGCCGAGCGCCTGGACGGTCGTGCCGTGCGCCTGGTTGTACGCGGCGACGCCGTCGACGAAGCCGTCCATGAAGAGGGTGACGGGCGGCTGGTTGCCGCCGCCGAACGTGCCGACCTTGCCGGTCTCGCTGACGCCCGCCGCGAGGTAGCCCGCGAGGTAGGAGGCCTGCGCCGTGTCGAAGACGAGCGGCTTCACGTTCGGGGCGTCGACGACCTCGTCGACGATGGAGAAGTGCACGTCGGGGTTCTCGGCGGCCGCCGCGGTGGTCGCCTCCGCCAGCTCGTAGCCCACGGTGAGGATGAATCCGCACCCCGTGCCGACGGCCTGCTCGACGTTCGGCGCGAGGTCGGTCTCCGAGGTGGAGACGAGCACGTCGGCCTGGATGCCGAGCTCCTGCTCGGCGCGCTGCAGCCCCTCCCAGCTGGACTGGTTGAACGATCGGTCCTGGAGGCCGCCGGAGTTCGTGACCATGCGGGCGCAGTAGCCGCTCGCGCCCGCGGTGGTGCTGGAGGACGGATCGGGGGCGGCGCCGCAGCCCGCCAGGGACGCGGCGGCCAGGAGGGCGAGGGGCAGGGAGGCGGCGCGGACGACGCGGCGGATGCGGGGCATCCCCGGAATCTAACGGCGCGGCTCCGAGCGCCCTCGGCCGCCGGAAACCCCCGGAGGGGTTCGTTACCCGTTCGTTACTAGAGGACGTCGGTCCCGCCGCTGAGCTTGAGCGCGTCCACCACGCTCTTGACCCGCTGCGCGTTCTCCTTCGTCGTGACGAGCAGGGCGTCGGGGGTGTCCACGACCACGATGTCCCGCACGCCGATGAGGCTGATGACGCGCTTGCTGTTGGCGACCACGATGCCGCTCGACGCGTCGGCGAGCACGCGGGCGTCCTCGCCGAGGATGACGAGGTCGGACTTCCGCCCGTTCGAGTGCATCTTGGCGACGGATGCGAAGTCGCCCACGTCGTCCCAGGCGAAGCGGCCGGGGATCACGGCGAGGGCCCCGCGCGCGGCGGCCGGCTCGGCGACCGCGTAGTCGATGGCGATCTTCTTGAGGTTCGGCCAGACGCGGTCGACGACCACGCCGCGGTCGGCGGTGTCCCACGCCTCGGCGAGCTCGAGCACGCCCTTCAGGAGCTCCGGCTCGGTGCGGCCGAGCTCCTCCAGGAGGCGGTCCGCGCGGGCGATGAACATGCCCGCGTTCCAGAGGTGCGTGCCGCCCTTCACGTAGCCGCGCGCGACGCCGATGCTCGGCTTCTCCACGAAGGAGGCGACCTCGAGGGCGTGCGGGGCGTCGGCGATGCTGAGCGCCTTGCCGGTGTGGATGTAGCCGAACCCGGTCGCGGGCTCCGTCGGCGTGATGCCGATGGTGGTGATGTAGCCGGCGTCCGCGGCGATGACGGCCTCGCGCACGGTGTCGCGGAAGCGGTCCGGGTCGGCGATGACGTGGTCGGCCGCGAAGGAGCCGATGATGACGCCGGGCTCCCGGCGCTCGAGGATGGCGGCGGCGAGCGCGATGGCCGCGGTGCTGTCCCGGCCCTCGCTCTCCAGCACGACGTTGAGGTCGGCGAGCTCGGGCAGCTGGGCCTCGACGGCGGCGCGGTGGGCGCGGCCGGTGACGACCATGATCCGGTCCTCGCCGGACAGCGGGGCGAGGCGCTCCCACGTGTCCCGGAGGAGCGTGCGACCGGATCCGGTGAGGTCGTGCAGGAACTTCGGGGCGTCGGCGCGCGACAGTGGCCAGAGCCGCGAGCCCACTCCCCCCGCGGGGATCACGCTGTAGAAACGGGAGATCGCGCTCGTCTGCTCGGCCATGGGCCCACCCTAGTAGAGGGCCGAGAGCCCGCTGGATGCGCCGAGTTCACGCGACGGCAACGGCGCGTTCACGACGGGACGGGAGCGGGTTCGGGCCCGGTGCCTAGCGTCGTGGGCATGCGCGTAGCCGTCGTCAGCGAGAGCTTCCTCCCCACCGTCAACGGCGTCACCACGAGCGTCTGCCGTGTCCTCGAGCACCTGCGGGACCGCGGGCACGAGGTGCTCGTGATCGCCCCCGACGCCGGGGCCCCGGCGGAGTTCGCGGGCTTCCGCGTGCACGGCGTCCCCGCCATCGCCTACCGGCAGTTCCCCGTCGGGATCCCGAACCCGCAGGTGCTGCGCCTCCTCACCGACTTCGCGCCGGACGTGCTGCACGCGGCCTCCCCCCTCTTCCTCGGCGCGCAGGCGATCGCCGCCGCCACCCGCATCGACACCCCCTCGGTCGCGGTGTTCCAGACCGACGTCGCCGGGTACGCGCGCCGCAACGGCCTCGCCGCGACCGCGCCGTACGTGTGGCGGCTGGTGCGGTGGATCCACCAGGGCGCCGACCTGACCCTCGCGCCCTCGAGCGCCGCCGCCGCCGACCTCGCCGCCGCCGGCGTCGAGCGCGTCGCGCGCTGGGGCCGCGGCGTGGACCTCGACCGCTACCACCCGCGCAACCGCGCCATGGACGACGCGGTCGCGCTCCGCCGCCGGGTCGCCCCGGGCGGGGAGACGGTCGTCGGCTACGTGGGGCGCATCGCCCCCGAGAAGCAGCTTGAGCGGATGCAGGCCCTCCGCGGCATCCCCAGCGCGCGCTTCCTCATCGCGGGCGACGGCCCCAGCCAGGCCTCCGCCCGCCGCGCCCTCGCCGGCATGCCCGTCACCTGGCTCGGCCGCGTCGGCGGACGCGAGCTGGCGGCCGCCTACGCCGCCATGGACGTGTTCGTGCACACCGGCACCGAGGAGACCTTCGGCCAGACGGTGCAGGAGGCGCACGCCTCCGGCCTCCCCGTCGTCGCCCCGCACGCGGGCGGCCCCATCGACCTCGTCGACCACGGCAGGGACGGCTTCCTCTTCGACCCCGCGTCGCCGCGGGACGCGGACCTGCGCCGGCTCGTCGCCGAGCTGGCCGCGAGCGAGCCGATGCGCCTCCGCATGGGCGAAGCCGGTCGCCGGGCGGTCCTCGGCCGGTCGTGGGCCACCATCGGCGACGAGCTGATCGGCCACTACGGCCGCGCGGTCTCCGCCCGCCGGTCGTCCCTCGCCTCCGCGGATCCGACGGCGCCCGACGCCGTGCCCGTCGGCGCCTGAGGCCCGTCCCGCCGCCTCCGGACGGGCCGTCGCCGCTTAGGGTCCCCTAACGGGCGGGCGCGCAGGGCCGGCCGTAGACTCGGGGGACGCGCAACGACGGCGCGGAAGGGCTCCGCCCACGGAGCACCAGCATCAGGGAGGGTCGTTCCGTGTCCATCAAGACGGCAGGAACCCGGGCACCGCAGGCCTCACGCGCACCGAAGGTCCCCGCCGGGACGCTGTACCGGGGCCGCGAGGGCATGTGGTCGTGGGTCCTGCACCGCATCACCGGCGTGTCCATCTTCTTCTTCCTCCTCGTGCACGTGCTCGACACGAGCCTCATCCGGGTCAGCCCCGAGGCGTACAACGCGGTCATCGGCACGTACAAGAACCCGATCATGGGCATCGGCGAGGTCGCCCTCGTCGGCGCCATCGGGTTCCACGCGCTCAATGGGCTGCGCATCATCCTCATCGACTTCTGGCGCTTCGGCGCCAAGCACCAGCGCCTCATGTTCTACGTGGTCATCGGCCTGTGGGTCGTTCTCATGGCCGGCTTCGTGCCGCGCCACCTCATGAACGTGTTCAGCGAAGCGGGATGGATCTGATCATGAGCGACATCGCACAGCAGGTGAGCATCGAGCGTCCCCGCCAGCCGCGTCCGCGCCCCCAGGGCGGGATCAACTGGGAGAAGTGGGGCTGGATGTACATGCGCGCCTCGGGCGTCGTGCTCGTCGTGCTCATCTTCGGCCACCTCTACGTCAACCTCATCAACGGCGAGGGCATCAAGGCCATCGACTTCGCCTTCGTCGGCGGCAAGCTCTCCGACCCGTTCTGGAAGGTGTGGGACATCGCGCTGCTCTGGCTCGCGGTCATCCACGGCGCCAACGGCATGCGCACGCTCGTGAACGACTACGCCGCGTCGCCCCGCACCCGGACGATCCTCAAGGGCGCGCTCGTCGCGTCCACGGTGGTCCTCATCGTGCTCGGCACGCTCGTGGTCTTCACGTTCGACCCGTGCCCCGCCGGCCAGCCCGCGGACCTCCTGCCCTCCTTCTGCGGCGACATCTGATCCCCGCCGCCCATCCGCCTCGAGAAAGAGTCCTGTGACCACTGAGACCGCGACCCCCGGTTCCGAGCCCTCCGCGAGCACCATCGTGGACGGCGTCCACTACCACCAGTTCGACATCGTGATCGTGGGTGCGGGCGGCGCCGGCATGCGCGCGGCGATCGAGGCGGGACCGCAGGCGAACACGGCCGTCATCTCGAAGCTCTACCCGACCCGCTCCCACACGGGCGCGGCGCAGGGCGGCATGGCCGCGGCGCTGGCGAACGTCGAGGAGGACAGCTGGGAGTGGCACACCTTCGACACCGTCAAGGGCGGCGACTACCTCGTCGACCAGGACGCGGCGGAGATCCTCGCCAAGGAGGCCATCGACGCGGTCATCGACCTCGAGAACATGGGCCTCCCCTTCAACCGCACGCCCGACGGCAAGATCGACCAGCGACGGTTCGGCGGGCACACGGCCGACCACGGCAAGAGCCCCGTCCGCCGCTCCTGCTACGCGGCCGACCGCACGGGCCACATGATCCTGCAGACGCTGTACCAGAACTGCGTCAAGTTCGGCATCAACTTCTTCAACGAGTTCTACGTGCTCGACCTCGTCATGGCCGAGGTCGACGGCAAGGAGCAGCCCGCGGGCGTCGTGGCCCTCGAGCTGTCGACCGGCGAGATCCACGTCTTCCAGTCGAAGGCCGTCATCTTCGCCACGGGCGGCTTCGGCAAGATCTACAAGACGACCTCGAACGCGCACACGCTCACGGGCGACGGCGTCGGGATCATCTGGCGCAAGGGCCTGCCGCTCGAGGACATGGAGTTCTTCCAGTTCCACCCGACCGGGCTCGCCGGCCTCGGCATCCTCCTCTCGGAGGCCGCCCGCGGCGAGGGCGCGATCCTCCGCAACAGCGAGGGCGAGCGCTTCATGGAGCGGTACGCCCCCACCATCAAGGACCTCGCGCCCCGCGACATCGTCGCGCGCTGCATGGCGACCGAGATCCGCGAGGGCCGCGGCGCCGGTCCGAACAAGGACTACGTCTACCTCGACATCACGCACCTCGAGCCCGCCGTCATCGACGCCAAGCTCCCGGACATCACGGAGTTCGCGCGCACGTACCTCGGCGTCGAGCCCTACACGGAGCCCGTGCCCGTGCTCCCCACCGCGCACTACGCGATGGGCGGCATCCCCACCAACATCAAGGCCGAGGTCCTCTCGGACAACACGACCGTGGTGCCCGGCCTCTACGCGGCCGGTGAGTGCGCGTGCGTGTCCGTCCACGGATCCAACCGCCTCGGCACCAACTCGCTCCTCGACATCAACGTGTTCGGCAAGCGCGCGGGCAACTACGCGGCCGAGTACGTGAAGACGGTCGACTTCACGCCGCTGCCCGCCGACGCGGCCGACTTCGTGAAGGGCCTCGTCGAGGGCGCGCGCAACTCCAACGGCACCGAGCGGATCTCGACCCTGCGCCGCGAGCTGCAGGAGTCGATGGACCGCAACGCCCAGGTGTTCCGCACCGAGGACACGCTGATCGAGGTCACCAAGGTGATCGCCGACCTGCGCGAGCGGTACACGAACATCCAGGTGCAGGACAAGGGCCAGCGCTTCAACACGGATCTGCTCGAGGCCATCGAGCTCGGCTTCCTGCTCGACCTGGCGGAGGTCGTCGTGTACTCGGCGATGTACCGCAAGGAGAGCCGTGGCGGCCACTTCCGCGAGGACTTCCCCAAGCGGGACGACGAGAACTACATGGTCCACACCATGGCGTACCTCACCGGCGACGCGCACAGCACCGACGCCGGCGACCACATCAAGCTGAGCACCAAGCCCGTGGTCATCACGAACTACCAGCCGATGGAGCGGAAGTACTGACCCGCGGGGTCAGCGCCGCCGCACATCACCGCACCACCTACGGAATAGGAACGCACCCGTGAGCACCGCAACCCTGGACGCACCCCCCGCCGGAGAGGCCTCGGCCATCCCCACCTTCACGGTGACCCTGATCATCCGCCGCTTCATCCCCGGCCAGGACGCCGAGCCGAGGTGGGAGGACTTCGACGTCGAGGTGTACCCGACCGACCGCATCCTCGACGCGCTGCACAAGATCAAGTGGGAGCAGGACGGGTCGCTGACCTTCCGCCGCTCCTGCGCGCACGGCGTGTGCGGATCCGACGCGATGCGCATCAACGGCCGCAACCGCCTGGCGTGCAAGACGCTGATCAAGGACCTCGACATCGACCAGCCCATCTACGTGGAGGCCATCAAGGGCCTGCCGCTGGAGAAGGACCTCGTCGTCGACATGGAGCCGTTCTTCGAGTCGTTCCGCGACGTGCAGCCGTTCCTCATCTCGAACACGAAGCCGGAGAAGGGCAAGGAGCGGATCCAGTCCGCCGCCGAGCGCGCCCGCTTCGACGACACCACGAAGTGCATCCTCTGCGCCGCGTGCACCTCGTCGTGCCCCGTGTTCTGGACGGACGGCCAGTACTTCGGCCCGGCCGCCATCGTCAACGCGCACCGCTTCATCTTCGACTCGCGCGACGAGTCGAACGTGCGCCTCGACATCCTCAACGACAAGGAGGGCGTGTGGCGCTGCCGCACGACCTTCAACTGCTCCGAGGCGTGCCCGCGCGGCATCCAGGTGACGCAGGCGATCGCCGAGGTCAAGCAGGCGATCATGCGCGGCAAGGCGTAGCGACACCGCTCCCCCGCAGATGCTCGGCCCCGCAGCTCCTCGGAGCGGCGGGGCCGTCGTCGTGTCCGGGTCCGCGCGATGCGCGCGCCGGATCCCGGGTCAGCGGTCGGCGAGCACCCGCTCGGCGGCGGCGCGGGCGCTCGCGGCCGAGCGCGCCGTGAGGACGGCCGCGGCGGCCGCGCGGGCGTCGTCGAGGGTGCGGCGGCCGAGCTCGAGGCGGACGTCGGCGAGGGCGGCGGGCGTCATCGACAGGCTCGTCGCGCCGAGGCCCACGAGGACCACGGCGAGGAGCGGATCCGCGGCGGCCTCGCCGCAGATCCCGACGGGGGTGCCGGATGCGCGGCCCGCGTCGCCGAGCGCCCCCACGAGCCGGAGGACGGCCGGGTGCCAGGGGTCCTGGTACGAGGCGACGGAGCCGAGCATCCGGTCGGCGGCCATCGTGTACTGGGTGAGGTCGTTGGTGCCGACGCTGACGAAGTCGGCGACCTCGACGACCTGGTCGGCGAGGAGCGCGAGCGACGGCACCTCGGCCATGACGCCGACCGTGCGGAGGCCGAGCTCGCGGCCGAGCTCCACGAACCACGCGGCCTCCTCGGCGTCCGCGACCATCGGCGCCATGACCCAGAGGTCGGCGTCGGTGGCGGCGTCCGCCGCGGCGAGCGCCGTGAGCTGGTCGCGCAGGATCGCCGGGGCGGCCCGCAGGGCGCGGAGGCCGCGGAGGCCGAGCGCGGGGTTCTCCTCGTGGGCGTCGTTCAGGAAGGCGAGCGGCTTGTCGGCGCCGGCGTCGAGCGCCCGGACGACGACCTTGCGTCCGGGGAACGCCTGGAGGAGGGCCGTGTACCGCGCGGTCTGCTCAGCGACGGACGGCGCCTCGGCGGCGTCGAGGAACAGGAACTCGGTGCGGAAGAGGCCGACGCCCTCGGCGCCGAGCTCGACGGCGCGCGCGGCCTCCGCCGGGGATCCGAGGTTGGCGAGGAGCGGCACGGACGTGCCGTCGGCCAGCGCGCCGTCGGTGAGGGGCGCGGCGAGGGCCTCCTCGCGGGCGCGGATCCGGTCGAGGGCGTCCTGACGCAGGGCAGCATCCGGATGCGCGGTCACGATCCCGACGGCCGCGTCGACGACGACCTCGTCGCCCTCCGCGAGGTCGGCGGCGCCCGTCGCGCCGACGATGGCGGGGATGGAGCGGCTGCGGGCGAGGATCGCGGTGTGGCTGGTGGGGCCACCGTCCGTGGTGACGAGGGCGAGCACGCGGTCGAGCTCGAGGAGCGCGGTGTCGGCGGGCGCGAGGTCGCGCGCGACGAGGACGAAGGGCGCGTCCGCGGTGGGGATGCCGGGCGCGGGCACGCCGCGGAGCCGGGCGATGACGCGCTGGGCGACGTCGGCGAGGTCGGCCGCGCGCTCGGCCATGTAGCCGCCCATGCCCGTGAGCAGCTCCTGGAAGGTGGCGAACGCCTCGAAGACCGCGCGCTCGCCCGAGCGGCCCTGGCCGACGAGCTTGCCGACCGAGTCGAGGAGCGCGGGGTCGCGCGCCATGAGGGACTGCGCGTCGAGCACGTCCTTCGCGTCGCCGCCGGCGCGGGTGCCGCGGGCGGCGAGGTCGTCGGCCGTCGCTGCGAGGGCCTCGGAGACGCGGGCGACCTCGGCGTCGGCGTCGCCCGTGAAGGGATCCGTCGTGGGCTCGGGCAGCGGGTCGGGCATCCGCATCACGGGCCCGACGGCCACTCCATGTCCGACTCCGATACCGGTGATGCGCACGGGGACTCCTCGCTCGGGTGCGGCCGCGCGCACGGACGCCGTGCGCGGGATGGGCTGTCCGGTGGGGCTGCCGGAACGGCCCGTCCACGCTAGCAGGGGCCCGGCGGCCCGTATCCTCGGGGCATGACCGCCCCCGACGGCCGCGGACGGCCCGAGCGCCCCGCACCCGGCTCCCCCGCGACCGGCGCGACGCCCGCCGCCGACGCCCCGGCGCCCGCCGGCGTCCCCGCCCTCATCGCGCGCGTCATGGCGCTGAAGCCCGTGCGCGTGTTCCTCGCCTACGGCGCCGCGGGCGGCCCGATCCTCGCGGCCGGCATGTCGTACCAGGCCGTCTTCGCGGTGTTCGCGGCGCTCGCGGTCGGCTTCTCGGTGGCGGGATCCGTGCTCGCGGGGAACCCGGCGCTCCTCGACTCGCTGCTCACGCTGATCCAGGGCGCGGTCCCCGGCCTGTTCGGCCCGGACGGGGCGATAAAGGACCCGCAGGCGCTGCTGGCGTCGGACGCCGTGACCGTCACGGGCGTGATCGGATCCATCGGCCTGCTGGTGACCGCGCTCGGCTGGCTGGCCTCCACGCGCGACTCCGTGCGCCGCATCTTCGAGCTGCCGCCGCCCACCACGTTCTTCCTGTGGCTCAAGGTCAAGGACCTCGGCCTCGCCCTCTGCTTCGCGCTCGCGATGCTGCTCTCGGCGGCGCTGTCCGTCGTCAGCACCGGGCTCCTCGGGTTCGTGTTCGGCCTCGTGCAGGTGCCCGAGGACTCGCTGCTCGCGGTCGTCGTCGGCCGCACCGTCGGCCTCGCGCTCGTGCTGGCGCTCGACACCGCCGTGCTGGCGGGGGCGTTCCGGGTGCTCTCGGGCGTCCGGATCCCCGGGCCGCAGCTCCTGCAGGGCGCGCTCCTCGGCGGCGTCGCGATGGGCGTCCTCAAGGTGCTCGGCACGGCGCTCCTCGGCGGGGCGAGCCGGAACCCCCTGCTCGCGTCGTTCGCGGTGATCATCGGGCTCCTGATCTGGTTCAACCTCATCTGCCAGGTGATCCTCGTCTGCGCCTCGTGGATCGCCGTGAGCATGGGCGACCGGGGCATCGACGCCCGCGACCTCACGCCCGAGCAGCTGGAGGCGGAGCGGCTCGCGAAGCTCGACGAGGCCCGCCGGATCCTCGAGGAGGAGGAGCGCGCCCGGGCCCGCGAGCGGTACGCCGCGTCGCGCGGGCTGACGCGGGTCCTGCTCCGGCTGCGCGGCGAGCACCGCCGTTAGGATCGACTCCATGCCCTCGAACCTCCGCGTCGCGTCCATCAACACGAACGGCATCCGGGCCGCGTTCCGCAAGGGCATGGGCGACTGGCTCGCCACCCGCGACGTCGACATCCTGGCGATCCAGGAGGTGCGCGCCGAGACGAGCGACATCGAGGGCCTCCTCGGCCCCGAGTGGAACGTGCTGCACGACGCCGCGACCGCCAAGGGCCGCGCGGGCGTCGCCATCGCGAGCCGCCGCCGCGCGGAGATCCACCGCGTCGCCATCGGCGAGGAGGACTTCGACAGCGCCGGCCGCTGGCTCGAGGCCGACTACGACGTGGACGGCACGATCGTCACGGTCGTGAGCGCGTACGTGCACTCCGGCGAGGTCGGCACCCCGAAGCAGGACGAGAAGTGGCGCTTCCTCGACGGCATGGAGCGGCGCCTGCCCGAGATCGCCGAGCACTCCGAGCTCGCCGTCGTCGTCGGCGACCTCAACGTCGGCCACCGCGAGCTCGACATCCGCAACTGGAAGGGCAACGTCAAGCGCGCCGGCTTCCTGCCGCGCGAGCGCGGCTACCTCGACCGGATCCTCGGCCCCCGCGGCGAGGAGGTCACCGGCGTCGACGGATCCACCGGGCCCGGCCTCGGCTGGGTCGACGTGGGCCGCCAGCAGGCCGGCGAGGTCGACGGCCCGTACACGTGGTGGAGCTGGCGCGGCAAGGCGTTCGACAACGACACCGGCTGGCGCATCGACTACCAGCTCGCGACCCCGGCCCTCGCCGAGAAGGTCGTCGGCTACGCGGTGGACCGCGCCGAGGCGTACGACCAGCGATGGTCGGACCACACGCCCGTCGTCGTCGACTACGCCCTCTGATCCCCTCCTCCCCGCGCCCGACCGGCGCCCCCCGAGCGCCTCGCGCTCCGCACACGAAGGCATCGCCATGACCGCTCGCCCCGTCCTCTTCTCCGGCATGCAGCCGTCCGCCGACTCGCTGCAGATCGGCAACTACATCGGCGCGCTCCTCCAGTGGAAGGAGCTGCAGACGACGCACGACGCCGTGTTCTGCGTCGTCGACCTGCACGCCATCACCGTCCCGCAGGATCCGGCCGCCCTCCGCGCGAGCACCCGGCGCACGGCCGCGCAGTACATCGCGGCGGGCATCGACCCGGCCGTCTCCACGCTCTTCGTGCAGTCGCACGTGTCGGCGCACACCGAGCTGGCGTGGATCCTCAACACGCTCACCGGCTTCGGCGAGGCCAGCCGGATGACCCAGTTCAAGGACAAGTCGCAGAAGCAGGGCCAGGACGCGACGACGCTCGGGCTGTTCGCCTACCCGACCCTCATGGCGGCGGACATCCTGCTCTACGGCACCGAGGTGGTCCCCGTCGGCGACGACCAGAAGCAGCACGTGGAGCTCACGCGCGACCTCGCGAAGCGGTTCAACTCGCGGTTCGGCGACGTGTTCCGGATACCGGAGCCCATGATCCAGAAGGACACGGCCCGCATCTACGACCTGCAGGACCCGACCTCGAAGATGAGCAAGTCCGCCGCGAGCGATGCGGGCGTGGTGTGGCTGCTGGACGAGCCCGCGAGGACGGCCAAGAAGATCCGCTCGGCCGTCACGGACACGGAGCGCGAGATCCGCTTCGACCGCGGCGGGAAGCCCGGCGTCTCGAATCTCCTCACGATCCTGTCGGCCTTCGAGGGCACGGCCGTGCCGGCGCTCGAGGAGCGGTACGCCGGCCGCGGCTACGGCGACCTCAAGAAGGACGTGGCCGAGGTGGTCACGGGCGTCTTCGAGCCCATCCGCGCCCGGACGCTCGAGCTGCTCGACGACCCGGCCGAGCTCGACCGCGTGCTCGCCGGCAACGCCGCGCGGGCCGAGGAGCGGGCGGACGCCATGCTCGCCCGCGTGTACGACGCGGTCGGCCTCGTGCGGCGCGCCGGCCGATGACCGTGCGGCTGGTCCTGCTCGACCTCGACGACACGCTGGTGGACCACCGCGGCGCCGTGGCCGACGGGATCGCCGCGCACCTCGCCGCGCGGGGGCTGCTGGACGCATCCGACCCGGCGGCGGTCGCCGAGGCCGTCGCGCTGTGGGTCGCGCTCGAGGAAGAGCACTACCACCGGTACCTCGCGGGCGAGCTCGACTACCAGGGGCAGCGGCGGGCGCGCGTGCGCGGGTTCGTCCGGGCGCGCGGATCCGCCGACGCCGACGCCCTCGCGCACGACGACGCCGCGACGGACGCCTGGTTCGGCGGCTACCTCGCGGGCTACGAGGCGTCGTGGCGCGCGCTGCCGGGCGCGCACGAGGCCCTCGACGAGATCGCGTGGCGGCACCCGGGCGTCGCGTTCGGGATCGTGACGAACGGCGAGCGCAGCCAGCAGGAGCCGAAGATCGCCGCGGCGAGGCTCACCGACCGCCTCTCCCCCGTCGTCTGCTCGGGCGACCTGGGCTTCACGAAGCCGGACCCCCGGATCTTCCTGCTCGCGTGCCGGGAGGCCCGGGTCGACCCGGCCGAGGCCGTCATGGTGGGCGACCGGCTCCGCACCGACGCGCTCGGCGCGGCAGACGCGGGCCTCGCGGGCGGCATCTGGCTCGACCCCGACGCCGGCTCCGGGGATCCGGCGCGCGATCCCGCGGGCGACCCCGAGCGCGGCTGGCCCGACGTGCCCGCGGAGGACCGCGATCGGGCCGAGCGCGCCGGCATCGTGCGCATCACCGCGCTCGGTGAGCTCGCCGACGCCGTGGACGCGCTGACCGGCGCCTGACGCCCCGCCGCACGCCCCCTCCACACAGCCGCTCCGCGTCGCATCCCGTCATCCGCGCCGGCCCTCCCAGCCGCGTGGGCTAATCTCGACGGATACACGTGCTCCGGGGTCGGTGGAAATCCGAGCCGGCGGTGACAGTCCGCGAACGGACGATGCGCGACCGGGTCCCCGGGAGCCTCGTCCGCCGATCCGGTGGGATTCCGGGACCGACGGTTAAAGTCCGGATGGGAGGCGCACGCGGCGCCAGCGACCCTGCCGGCGTCGAGGTCTCGTCGACCGCGCCCGGAGTCCGTCCACGGACGAGGACACCATGCACGACGACCCGACGGCACCCGCGGCGAACGCCCTCGCGCCCGGCGACCCCGTGCTCGAGCGCGCGATGCGCCGCGGCCTCGAGCTCGCCGCCGAGGGTCCCGCGTGGGGCCCGAATCCGCGCGTCGGCTGCGTGATCCTCGACGCCGACGGCCGCGTGATCGCGGAAGGCCGCCACCGCGGCGCCGGATCCGCCCACGCCGAGGTCGACGCGCTCCGGCAGCTGCCCGCGGGCGGGGCGCGCGGCGCCACGGCCGTCGTCACGCTCGAGCCCTGCAACCACACCGGCCGCACGGGGCCGTGCGCCGCGGCGCTCGTCGAGGCCGGGGTCGCGCGCGTCGCGTACGCGGTGGCCGACCCCGGCGCCGAGTCCGCGGGCGGCGCCGCCCGCCTGCGCGCCGCGGGCGTCGACGTCGTGCCGGGCGTGCTCGCCGAGGAGGCCGCGGCGTTCCTGCGGGTGTGGCTCGGATCCGCCTCCCTCGGCCGCCCGTTCGTCACCGCGAAGTGGGCCTCCAGCCTCGACGGCCGCATCGCCGCCGCGGACGGCACGAGCCGCTGGATCACCGGGCCCGCCGCCCGCCACGACGTGCACCGCCGCCGCGCGGAGGCCGACGCGATCCTCGTGGGCACGGGCACCGTGCTCGCCGACGACCCGGCGCTCACCGCCCGCCGGCCCGACGGGATCCCGTACCCGCACCAGCCCGCGCCCGTCGTGCTCGGCGACCGCGCGATCCCGGACGACGCGGCCGTGCACCGCCACCCGCGGCGGCTCATCCGCATCGCGGGCCACGACCCGGCCGAGGCCCTCGCGGAGCTCGGCCGACGCGGCATCCGACACGTGTTCGTGGAGGGCGGCCCCACGATCGTCTCCGCGCTCGTCGCCGCCGGGCTCGTGGACGAGGTGGTCGCCTACCTCGCGCCCGTGCTCCTCGGCGGCCCCCGCACCGCGACCGGCGACCTCGGCGTGCCGAGCATGCCGGCCGCCCACCGACTCACCCTCATCAGCACGACGCGGCTCGGGGACGACCTCCTCGTGACCGCGCGACCCACCACGGAAGGCCAGTGATGTTCACAGGGATCATCGAGGAGCGCGGACGCGTCCTCGCGCTCGACGCCGAGGGCGACTCCGCCCGGATCACGGTGGAGGCGCCGCTCGCGGTGTCCGACGCCCGGCACGGCGACTCCATCAGCGTCGACGGCGTGTGCCTCACGGTCGTCGCGCAGACGCCCGAGGGCTTCACCGCCGACGTCATGCGGCAGACGCTCGTGATGAGCTCGCTCGGCCGGCTCGGCGTGGGCGACCGCGTCAACCTCGAGCGCGCCGCGCGCGTGGGCGATCGGCTCGGCGGCCACATCGTGCAGGGCCACGTCGACGGCACGGGCCGCCTGCTCGCGACCACGCCGGGTGAGGCATGGCGGATCCTCCGCTTCTCGCTGCCCGCCGACCTGTCGCCGCTCGTGGTGGACCGCGGATCCATCACGGTGCAGGGCGTGAGCCTCACCGTGAGCGCGGTCAGCCCGACCGACGTGCCCGCGGACGCCGCCTGGTTCGAGGTGTCGCTCATCCCCGAGACGCTCTCCGCGACCACGCTCGGCGCGCTCGAGCTCGGCGACGAGGTCAACCTGGAGACCGACGTGCTCGCCCGGCACGTGCAGCGGATGCTCGCGCTCGACGCCCGCGACCCCGACGCCGCGCCCGCCGACGACGCCGCGCCCGCCGCCGCCACCACCGAGGAGGCCCGCTCGTGAGCCTCGCCGCGATCCCCGCCGCGCTGCGGGAGCTGCGCGCCGGCCGGCCCGTCATCGTCGTGGACGACGAGGGCCGCGAGAACGAGGGCGACGTGCTGCTCGCCGCCGAGTCCGCCTCGCCCGAGTGGGTCGCCTGGCTCGTGAAGCACTCGTCGGGCTTCATCTGCGCGCCCATGACCAACGAGATCGCCGACCGGCTGGAGCTGCCGCTCATGGTGGCCGACAACCGGGATCCGCGCGGCACCGCGTACACGGTCTCGGTCGACGCGGCCGACCGGCTCTCGACGGGGATCAGCGCGTCCGACCGCGCCCACACCCTGCGCGTGCTCGCCGACCTCGGCAGCGTGCCGACGAGCCTGCACCGGCCCGGCCACATCCTCCCGCTGCGGGCGGTGGACGGCGGCGTGCGCGAGCGCGACGGCCACACCGAGGCCGCGGTGGACCTGCTCACGCTCGCGGGCCTCACGCCCGTCGGCGCGATCAGCGAGATCGTGCAGGACGACGGCGAGATGATGCGCCTGCCCGGCCTCCTCGCCCTCGGCGAGCGCGAGGGCGTGCTCGTGGTGACGATCGAGGCGCTCAAGGAGCACCTCGAGGAGTTCCACTGCGACCGCCCGCTCGAGCCCGCGGTCGCGATCCCCGAGGCGTCGCGCGTCATCTTCGAGGTCGAGACCACGGTGCCCACGACGCACGGCACGTTCCGGCTGCGCGCCTACCGCGACCGCACGACGGGCGCCGACCACGTGGCCGTCGTCTCCGGCGACCCGACCGCGCACGGCACGCTCGTGCGCGTGCACTCGGAGTGCCTGACGGGCGAGGCCCTCGGGTCCCTGAAGTGCGAGTGCGGCCCGCAGCTCGACGCCGCGCTCGACGAGATCGCGGACGCCGGCGGCGTGGTCGTGTACCTGCGCGGGCACGAGGGGCGCGGCATCGGCCTCGTCAACAAGCTGCGCGCCTACCGGCTCCAGGAGGACGGCCTCGACACGCTCGACGCGAACGTGGCCCTCGGGCTGCCCGCGGACGCGCGCGACTACGGCGCGGCGTCGGCGATCCTCCAGGACATGGGCGTCGAGGACGTGCGCCTGCTCACCAACAACCCCGAGAAGGTGCGGCAGCTCGAGGCGCACGGCGTCCGCGTGACCGAGCGCGTGCCGCTCGTCGTGGGCGTGAACGCCACCAACTCCGGGTACCTGGAGACCAAGCGCGACCGGATGGGGCACCGCCTGGTGCTCGACACCGACATGCACATCGGCCCGGACGCCTACCCGGACGCCGAGGCGCCCGACGGCCTGACCACCACGACCGCATCACCCCAGGAGGAGACCGCATGAGCGGACACGGAGCACCCGAGATCGACCCCACCGCGCTCGACGGACGGGGGCTGGCCGTCACGGTCGTCGCCGGACGCTGGCACGACGAGATCAGCGCGGGCCTCCTCGCGGGCGCGCAGCGCGTGCTCGACGCGGCGGGCGTCACCACCACGGTGATCCGCGTGCCCGGCAGCTTCGAGCTGCCCGTCGTGGCGCGCGCGGCGCTCGACGCGGGGGCCGACGCGGTCGTCGCGCTCGGCGTGATCATCCGCGGCGGCACCCCGCACTTCGAGTACGTCTCCGACGCGGCGACCTCGGGCCTCACGCAGGCCTCGCTCCTCACCGGCAAGCCGATCGGGTTCGGGCTCCTCACGCTCGACGACGAGCAGCAGGGCATCGACCGCGCGGGGCTCCCGGGCTCGAAGGAGGACAAGGGCGCCGAGGCGGCCGAGGCCGCGGTGACCACCGCGCTCCTGCTGAAGGGCATCCGCGGCGCCTGACCTGCTGGCCGCTCGGCTTTGATATCGAGAACGGGTATCAGTAGGGTCGTCCGAAGCGCCGCGGACCGTCCGGCGGCGCGGGGACGGAGGCGCGATGCAGCCCGCCCTCGACGTCCGCGGGCTCGCGATCCGCATCGGCGGGATCCCGCTCGTGCACGGCGTCGACCTCCGCGTGGGCGCGGGCGAGCGGGTCGCGCTCGTCGGCGCATCCGGCTCGGGCAAGTCGCTCACGGCGCAGGCCGTGCTCGGGACGCTGCCGACCGGATCCGCGGTCGACGGCGTCGTGACGCTCGGCGGCCGCGCGGTGCGGCTCGGATCGCCGCGCCAGCGCCTCGGCCGCGTCGCCGCCGTGCAGCAGGACTCCCTCGCCGCGCTCAACCCGCTCGTCACGGTGGGCGCGCAGCTCGTGGCGGCGCTGCAGGCGGCGCGGGCGCGCGGATCCGCCGCGGACGCGGGCCTCCTCACCCGCGCCGACGCCCGCCTCGAGGTCATGGCGCTGCTCGCCGAGGTGGGCATCGAGGATCCCGCAGGCGCCCTCCCCGCGTTCGCCGCCGAGCTCTCGGGCGGCCAGCGCCAGCGCGTCTGCCTCGCGCTCGCCCTCCGGTGCGACGCCGACCTCCTGCTCGCCGACGAGCCCACAACCGCGCTCGACGTGGTGACCCAGGCGCGGGTGGTCGACGTGATCCGCCGCCGCCTCGACGCGACCGGCCAGGCGCTCCTCTTCATCACGCACGACCTCGCCGTGGCGGCCGCGCTCTGCGACCGGGCGGTCGTGCTCGAGCACGGCCGCGTCGTGGAGTCCGCGTCGATGCGCGACCTCGTGAGGCGGCCGCGGCACGCCTACAGTCGGGCGCTCGTGGCGGCGGCGGGGCGCCGCGAGCCGGCTCGCGGGGATGCGCACGACGATGCGCCGGCGACGACGGAGCGCTCCGCGGTCTCGGCCCCGCTCGGCGCGGCGGCGTCGCGGTGAGGGGCGCGATGGGCGGCGTGCGGGGCGACGCCGTGGCCGGCGCGATGGCCGGCGGCCCGGGCGACGCGCTGACCGCCACCGGGATCACGCTGCGCTACCCGCCGCGGCGCGACCCCGCCGCACGCCGGGCCGCCCGGGCCGCCCGGGCGGCCGGCGGCGCCGCGCCCTCCCCCGCGCTCGACGACGTGTCGTTCCGCGTCGCGCCGGGCGAGACGGTGGGCGTCGTGGGACGGTCGGGATCCGGCAAGTCGACGCTGCTGCGCGTCCTCCTCGCGCTCGAGGCGCCGGCCGCGGGCCGCGTCCGCCTCGGCGAGCGGCCGGTGGAGCCGGGCCGCGCATCCGCCCTCCGCTGGTACCGGCGGCGCGTGCAGGCCGTGCCGCAGGATCCGGGCGCGAGCCTCGAGCCGCGCATGACCGTGCGGCAGCTGATCCGCGAGCCGCTCCGCCGCCTCGACGTGCCGGGCGACCACGCCGCGATCGTCGCCCGCGCCCTCGACGACGTGGGCCTCGCCGCCTCCCTCGCCGGCCGGCGCCCCGCCGAGCTCTCCGGCGGGCAGGCCCAGCGCGTCGCCCTCGCGCGGGCCATCGCGACCTCCCCCGGGATCCTGCTCGCCGACGAGCCCGTGAGCGGCGTCGACCTGCCGCTGCGCGACCGGATCATCGAGCTGCTCGACGGCCTGGTGCGGGAGCGCGGCATCGGCCTGGTGCTCGTCTCGCACGACCTCGACGCCGTCGCGCGGCTCTGCGCCCGGAGCGTCGTGCTCGCGGGCGGGCGCGTCGTGGAGGAGGGGCCGACCGCGCGCCTCCTCGCCGCCCCCGCGCATCCGGCCACGCGCGAGCTCGCCGACGCCGTCCCGCGGCTGCCGGGAGCGCTCACCGCATGACCGCGCCCCACCGCGCCGGCGCGCCCCACGCCGCCGTGCTGCTCTCCAGCCAGCTCGTGTTCAACCTCGGCTTCTACGCGGTCGTGCCGTTCCTCGCCGTCGTGATGCGCGACGACCTGGGGCTCGGCGCCCTCGCGATCGGCCTCGTGCTCGGCGCCCGCACCTTCAGCCAGCAGGGCCTCTTCCTCCTCGGCGGGATGCTCGCCGACCGCTTCGGCCCGCGGACGCTCATCGCCGCGGGCTGCGTCGTGCGCGTCTCCGGCTACCTCGGGCTCGCGCTCGCGGCGGACCTGCCGGGCTTCCTCGTCGGCGCGATCCTCACCGGGTTCGGCGGGGCGCTCTTCAGCCCGGCGCTGCAGAGCCTCGTCGCGGCCGCGGACGCGCGCGGGCGCGACCGCCGGCGCGCCGGACGGCCGTCGCTGTTCGCCGCGCTCGTGCTGGTGGGCGAGGTCGGCGCGGCCGTGGGGCCGCTCGCGGGCGCCGCGCTCCTGGGATTCGGCTTCTCGACCACGGTGCTCGTGGGGGCGGGCCTGTTCTCGGCGGTGGGGGTGGCGCTGTGGTGCGTGATCCCGGCGGACGCGGGGCGAGCGGATGCCGTGGGGCGAGCGGATGCCGGGCGAGCGGATGCGGGGCGAGCGGATGCGGGGCGAGCGGATGCGGGGCGAGCGGATGCCGGCGCGCGCCCCGACCGCTGGGCCGCCGTGCGCGACCGCCGCTTCCTCGCCTTCTCCGCGCTCTTCGCGGTGGACCTCGTCGCCTACAACCAGCTCTACCTCGGGCTGCCGCTCGAGCTCGCGCGGGCGGGTGCCGGGACCGCGGCCGTCGGATCCGCGTTCCTCGCCGTCTCGCTCCTCACCATCACGCTGCAGTGGCCCGTCGCGCTCGTCGCGAAGCGGCTCGGACCGGGCCGGGCGCTGGCCCTCGGCTTCGGGACGACGGCGGCCGGGTTCGCGGCGCTCGCCCTCGGATCCCTCGTGCCGCCGCCCGCCGGGGCCGAGCTGCTGCCCTCCGCCGCGCTCGTCGTCTGCCTGACCCTCGGCCACATGACCGCGGGCCCCGTGACCATGGAGCTCGTGCCGTCGTTCGCGGCCGGACGCCCGACCGCCTCCTTCTACGGGCTGCTCGCCAGCTGCGGCGGCGTCGCCGTGCTCGTGGCCGGCGGCGCGGTCGGATCCCTGCTCGACACCGCTCCCGCCCTCGCCTGGGGGCTGCTCGCGGCGCTGCCCGTCGCGGCCGCGATCGGCTTGCCGCGGCTGCTGCCCGCGGGCTCCGCCGCCACGACGTCCGCGACGCCGGCCGCCCCGTCCGCCAGGGCACCCGAAGCGCCCGACGCGCCCGCCGCCGAGCGGCCCCTGACCCTCCCGCACCACCCCGCCGATGCCCCGCGCATCCCCGTAGAAGGACCCCATGCCCGCTAGACGCCCCCGCTCCGCCCGCTCCACCGGATCCGCGCGCCGCGCCCGCTCCCTCGCCCTCGTCGCGCTCGCCGCCGCGTCGACGCTCGCCCTCAGCGGCTGCTTCGCGGCGAGCCCGGGATCCTCCGCCGACGGATCCGCGGGCGGCGACGGCCGCATCCGCCTGGCGATGCTGCAGCCGCCGCGCTCGGGCCTCACGCCGCTCAGCGACGACGCGTTCAAGCTGTCGCGCTGGAGCACGGCCGAGACGCTCGTGACCCTCGACGACCTCGGCGACGCCCAGCCGCAGCTCGCCACCGCGTGGACGCGGAGCGACGACCTCACCTGGACCTTCGACATCCGCCCGGACGTGCCCTTCCACGACGGCACGACCCTCACGGCCGCGCAGGCCGCCGCCTCCCTCACCGCCGCGGCGGCGGCGAGCCCGAAGCCGCGGATCCTCGACGGCGTCGACCTCACCGCCACCGCGGACGGCGACCGCCTCGTCGTCCGCACGGCGAGCGCCGACCCGCTCCTGCCGCAGCGCCTCTCGAGCCCGCAGCTGGCGATCCTCGCGGCCTCCGCGTACGCGGCCGACGGCACGGTCTCGCCCGTCGGCACCGGCACGGGCCCCTTCCGGCTCACCGCGGTCGACGGCACCTCGTCGGCCACGCTCGACCGCTTCGACGACTACTGGGGCGGCCGCGCGGCGGCCTCCGGCATCGACGTGCGCTTCGTGCCCGACGGCACCGCACGCGCGGCCGCCCTCCGCACCGGCACGGCCGACGTGGTCGAGGCGATCCCGGTCGGCCAGGCCGCGCAGGTGGATCCCGCGCTCATCCACGAGGTCCCCATGCCGCGCACGAACACCCTGTACCTGAACACGAAGACGGGACCGTTCGCGGATCCGGCCGTGCGCGCCGCCGCGCAGGCCGCCGTCGACCGCGCGGCCCTCGTCTCGAGCGTCTACGAGGGCCGCGCCGACGAGGCGGCCGGCCTCCTCGGCCCGGCGCTCCCCTGGGCCGCCGACCTCCGCGACGGCGCCTCCTACCGCGACGCCCTCGCCGGACGCGCCGCACCCGCGCAGGTGGACGGAGTGCCCATCACCCTCGGCACGTTCACCGATCGCGCCGAGCTCCCCGAGGTCGCCGTGCAGCTCGAGCAGCAGCTCGAGGCGGCGGGCTTCCGGGTGACGCAGGACGTGCGCGAGTACCAGTACATCGAGGCCGACGCGCTGGCGGGGAGGTTCGACGCCTTCATCCTGTCGCGCGCCACGGTGCTCGACTCGGGCGACCCCGCGGCGTACCTCTACAGCGACTTCGCGTGCGCCGGCTCGTTCAACATCTCGCAGGAGTGCGACCCCGCGGTCGACGAGGCGCTCACGGCGGCGTCCGCGCTGCCGGCGGGCGCCGACCGGCGGGCCGCGATCATGCGCGTCGAGGCCCTCGTGCTCGCCGACGACGCCGCCGTGCCGCTGCTGCACGAGCGCGTGATCCAGGGCGAGGCCGCGGGGGTGACGGGCGCCGTCCGCGATCCCCGCGAGCGCGCGCTGATCACGGCCGACACGCGCGTCGCCGGCTGATGGGCGCGGCGCGCGAGCGGATCGTCGTCGGGGCGTCCCGGGTCGTCGCCGTCGGCGGCGTGGTCGCGCTCGTCGGCGCGCTGCCGTGGCTGTCCGGACGCTCGCCCGAGTACACGGTCCTCCGCGCGCGCTACGCCGACCTCGAGGCGACCCCGGAGGCGCTCGCGTCGATCCGGGCCGAGCTCGGGCTCGACCGCGGGCCGCTCCGGGTGTCCCTCGACTGGCTCGCGGGCGTCGTCCGCGGCGACCTCGGCACGTCGTGGATCTCCGGCCGCCCGGTGCTGCCCGGCACCCTCGACGCGCTCGGGGTCTCCCTGACGCTCATGGCGTTCGCGATCGTCGTGGTCCTCGGGATCGCGGCGCTCGTGTGCGCGCCCGCGCTCCTCGCCGCCACGCGGGGACGTCGGGCCCGCGGATCCGGCGCCGCCGCCGCCGCCCTCACCGCGCTGCCCGAGTTCCTCCTCGCGACCGCGCTGCTCGTGGTCGTCGCCGTCTGGCTCCGCGCGGCGCCGCCCTCCGGCTGGGACGGGCCGGCGAACGCGGTGCTCCCGGCGCTCGCCCTGGGGATCCCCGGCGGCGGGCTCGTCGGCCGGCTCCTCGCCGACGCGATCCAGGCCGCCTCCGCCGAGCGCTGGGTCGCGACGTGGGCCATGGCCGGCATCTCCCCCGCGCGCACGACCCTCGCGGTGCTGCGCCGCGCGCTGCCGTCGGTGCTCGGCCAGGTCGGGCTCGTGCTCGTGGGCCTCACGGGCGGCGCGGTCGCGGTCGAGCAGGTGTTCGCGATCCCCGGCATCGGCCGCGCGACCCTCGGCGCCGCGAGCAGCCAGGACGTGCCGGCGCTCCAGGCCGGCGTGCTCGCGCTCCTCGTGGTGGCCGTGGCGGCGGGGATCCTCGCGAGCCTCCTCCGGCGCGCGCTCCTCGGCCCGGCGCTCCGGCTCGGCTCCCTGCCCGTGCCCGACGCGCGCGTCCCCGCCCGGCGGCGCGACGCCGTGGTGCCGGCCGTCGCCGCGGGGCTGCTCGCGCTGATCGTCGTCGCGGGCCTCGCGCGGGATCCGTACGCCACCGCGTCCGGCCGCCTCGCGCCGCCCTCGTGGCAGCTCCCCTTCGGCGCCGACGCGAGCGGCCGCGACCTCCTCGGCCGCGTCGGCCACGGCGCGATCACGACGCTCGGCACCGCGCTCCTCGTGGTGGTCGCGTGCTGCGCGATCGGCCTCCTCCTCGGGCTGCTGCCGCACGCGACGGTGGGCCCGATCGAGGTCGCGAACGCCGCGCCGCCGATCCTCGCCGGCATCGTCGTGACGGCGATCCAGGGACCGTCGACGTGGGGCGCCGCCGTCGCCGTCGCGGCCGTGAGCTGGGCGCCGCTCGCCGCGCACGCGGGGGCCCTCATGACGGAGGCGCGCGCCCAGCCGCACGTGCGGATCCTGCCGGTGCTCGGGGTGGGACGCGCGCGGATCCTGCTCGGCCACCTCCTGCCCGCCGTGGTCGGCCCGGTCGTGCGGAACGCGATGCTGCGCCTGCCCGGCATCGCCCTCACGCTCGCCGCGCTCGGCTTCCTCGGCCTCGGCGCCGACCGGCCGACGCCCGAGTGGGGCCTGATCCTCAGCGAGGGCAGCGCCTACGCCGAGCGCGCCCCGTGGGCGGTCGGCGCGCCCGCGCTGGCGCTGGTGCTCGCCTCGGTGCTCGCGGTGTCGCTCTCGGCGCACGACCTGTCGGGGCTCGTGCCACGGCGACGCGGACCCGCGGCTGCGACGGGCGCGACCGTCGAGCCGTCCCCCGCGCTCGATCGGGCGTAGCGCCCGCGCCGACCGGCGCCGCCCCGGGAGTCCCGGGCGGGAGCCCCCGGGCGATCGCCGCGGCCGGGCTACGCGCGGTCGTCCGGCCGCGCGTCCCGGGCGATGCCGCCGTCCTCGTCCCACGCCAGGGCGGCGTCCTCGTCCTCCTCCGTCGGCGCCTCGGCGCGACGCGCGCGCTCCTCGAGCTCGCGGTGCGTCCAGCGCCGCAGCTGCAGCACGGCGAGCACCACCACCGCGACGCAGGGGATGGCGAGGTACCAGAAGCCGGTCGCGACGGCGACGATCGCGCCGGCGCCGCAGAGCTGCGCGAGCCCGGGCAGGATCGCGCGGCCGGTCTCGTGCTCCATGGGGCTCCTCGTGGTCGGCGGCGTCGCGGATCCCGCCGCCCGTCCCAACCTACCGACCGCGCACAGCGTCTCCTCAGGGGCGTAAACTCAGCACCGCCATCACGAGTGGTCCCCTCGACTCCGCCGCACCCGGCGCCCGCGCCCGACCGGCGCGCCCGCCCCCTCCGCGCGCCCCTGCCGCTCACGCCGCATCAGCCGAAAGCCGTCTCCCCGCATGTCCACGACCCCCGCGGCCCGCACCGCCGCCAGCACCGCATCCACCCCGCCCGCCGGGAACTCGCGCTCGCGCGTGATCATCGCGAGCCTCATCGGCACGTCGATCGAGTTCTACGACTTCTACGTCTACGCGACCGCGGCGGTGCTCGTCTTCCCCGCCCTCTTCTTCGCGAACGACGACCCGACCGTCGCGCAGCTCGCGTCCTTCGCGGTGTTCGGCGTCGCGTTCATCGCCCGGCCCATCGGATCCATCCTCTTCGGCCACTTCGGCGACCGCATCGGCCGCAAGGGCACGCTCGTCGCGTCGCTGCTCACCATGGGCGTCGCGACCGTCCTGATCGGCTGCCTGCCCACCGCGCTCACGCCCGGCTGGGAGGTCGCGGCGCCCGCGCTGCTCGTGATCATGCGCTTCGGCCAGGGCCTCGGCCTCGGCGGCGAGTGGAGCGGCGCCGCCCTCCTCGCGACCGAGAACGCGCCCGCCGGCAAGCGCGCCATCTACGGCACGTTCCCGCAGCTCGGCGCCCCCATCGGCTTCATCGTCGCCAACGGCGTCTTCCTCGCCCTGAGCCTCGGCCTCAGCCCCGAGCAGTTCCAGTCGTGGGGCTGGCGCGTGCCGTTCCTCGCGAGCGCCGTGCTCGTGATCGTCGGCCTCTACGTGCGCCTCAAGCTCATCGAGACGCCCGCGTTCCAGAAGGTCGTCGACTCCGGCGAGGTCGCGAAGCTGCCCGTCGCGCGCGTGTTCGCGTCGAGCTGGCGGCCGCTGATCCTCGGCACCTTCATCATGCTGGCGACCTACACGCTCTTCTACCTGATGACGACGTTCACGCTCACCTACGGCACCACCGCGCGCGACGCGGCCACCGCCGAGGCCGCCGCGACCGCCGCCGGCAAGCCCTTCAACCCCGACACGTTCGCCGCCGGCCTCGGCTACGCGCGCAACGACTTCCTGCTCATGCTCATCGTGGGCGTCGTGTTCTTCGGCGTCTTCACGATGGTGTCGGGTCCGCTCGCGGAGAAGTACGGGCGCCGCAAGATGCTGATCGCGACGACCCTCGGGATCCTCGTGTTCGGCCTGCTCTTCGTGCCGCTGTTCGCGGGCGGCTTCGTCGGCACCATGGCGCTCCTGATCATCGGCTTCACGCTCATGGGCCTCACGTTCGGCCCCATGGGCGCCGTGCTGCCGGAGCTGTTCCCGACGAACGTGCGCTACACGGGATCCGCGATCAGCTACAACGTGGCGAGCATCCTCGGCGCCGCGGTCGCGCCGTTCATCGCCGTGGCGCTCTGGCAGCTGCTCGACGGGAACGTGCTGCTGGTCGGCGTGTACCTCAGCGCGATGGCGGCGATCACGCTGGTGGCGCTGATCATCAGCCGCGAGACGCGCGACGCCGACTACGCGGGGAACGTCAGTTGACTCCCGTCATGTGAACGACCGGCCCCGAGGGGCGGGGAGCGCCGGTACCGTCGGCCCGCCACGATCCGTGGCGTCTCCCCGCCCCTGAAGACGGAAGCCACCGCCATGTCCGCTGCGCACGCCACCACCAGCCCGCCCTCCCCCGCTCCCGCGAACCCGCGCTCGCGCGTGCTGGTCGCGAGCCTGGTGGGCACGTCCATCGAGTTCTTCGACTTCTACGTCTACGCCACGGCCGCCGTGCTCGTGTTCCCGGCGCTGTTCTTCTCCGCCGACGACCCGACGGTCGCGCTGCTGGAGTCGCTCGCGGTGTTCGGGGTCGCGTTCTTCGCCCGCCCCATCGGGTCCGTCGTGTTCGGCCACTTCGGCGACCGGATCGGCCGCACCGGCACGCTCGTCGCCTCGCTGCTCACCATGGGCATCGCCACGGTGCTCATCGGCTGCCTGCCGAGCGGCCGCACGCCCGGCTGGGAGCTCGCGGCCCCCGCGGCCCTCGCGATCCTCCGCTTCGTGCAGGGCCTCGGCCTCGGCGGCGAGTGGGGCGGGGCGGCGCTGCTCGCCACCGAGAACGCGCCCGCCGGGAAGCGCGCGCTGTACGGCACCTTCCCGCAGCTCGGCGCGCCCGTCGGCTTCCTCCTCGCCAACGGCCTGTTCCTCATCCTGTCGCTCTCGCTCTCCCCCGCCGACCTGCAGGCGTGGGGCTGGCGCGTGCCGTTCCTCGCGAGCGCGGTGCTCGTGGTCGTCGGCCTGTACGTGCGCGTGCGGCTCGTCGAGGCGCCCGAGTTCCAGGAGGTGCTCGACCGCGGCGAGACCTCCCGTCTCCCGCTCGGCCGCACGATCCGCACCGGCTGGCGCGGCCTGGTCCTCGGCGCGTTCGCGCTGCTCGCGACCTTCACGCTCTTCTACCTGATGACCACGTTCGCGGTCACCTTCGCGACCTCGCCCCGCACGGCGGACGCCGCCCAGGCCGCCGCCACCGCCGCGGGCAAGCCGTTCGACCCGTCGTCGTTCCACGCGGGCCTCGGCTACGCGCGCACCGACTTCCTGGAGATGCTGCTCGTCGGGGTCGTGTTCTTCGCCGTCGCGATCGTGGTGTCCGGCGTGCTCGCCGGCCGCATGGGCGCCCGGCCCGTCGTGCTCCGCAGCGCGCTCGGCATGGTCGTGTTCGGCCTGCTGATGGAGCCGCTGCTCGCCGCGGGCCTGCCCGGCACGCTCATGTTCATCGTCCTCGGCTTCGTGCTCATCGGCCTCGCCTACGGGGCGGTCGGGTCGCTGCTGCCCGCCGTGTTCGCGACCGACGTGCGCTACACCGGGGCGTCGCTCGCGTTCAGCCTCGCCGGGATCATCGGCGGCGCCGTCGCGCCGTTCATCGCGACCTGGCTCTGGGGCCTCGCGGGCGGCAGCGTCTGGCTCGTCGGCGTGTACCTCAGCGTGGCGTCGGCGCTCTCGTTCGTCGCGCTCCTCGTGCTGCGCGAGCAGGGCGAGACGCGCGGTGTCGCCGGAGCCGACGAGGCCTGATCCCGGGCGGCCCCACCCCGAGCGGGCGGCGGCGGGACGACGGGTCACCCGGCCCGGCGGATCGCGGCCGCCCGTTCGCGCGCGTGGACGCGGATCGTCCGGGGGCTCGCCGGATCCGCCGCGCGCCGATATCGTCGCTCCCATGCAGCCGTCCCCCGCGCCCCGGGTCGTCGCCGTCGCGCGCGACGACCAGCACCGCTTCTCGAAGCCCCTCCGCCCCTCGATCACGCTCCTCGCCGGCCTCGGCGTGGAGGGCGACGCGCACGCCGGCACCACCGTGCAGCACCTCTCGCGGAAGCGCCGCGACCCGGATGCGCCGAACCTCCGCCAGGTGCACCTCGTCCACTCCGAGCTGCACGCCGAGCTCGCCGAGCAGGGCTTCGCGGTCGCCGCGGGCGACCTCGGCGAGAACGTCACGACGGCGGGCGTCCCGCTGCTCGACCTGCCCGCGGGCACGCGCCTGCACCTCGGCGCGGAGGCCGTGGTGGAGATCACGGGCCTCCGGAACCCGTGCATCCAGATCGACGGGCTCGGCGCGGGCACGATGAAGGCGGTCCTCGGGCGCGACGCCGACGGGAACGTCGTGCGGAAGTCCGGCGTGATGGCCGTGGTGATCACCGGCGGCGAGGTCCTCCCCGACGACGCCGTGCGCGTCGAGCTCCCCGCGGGCGAGCACCGGGCGCTCCAGCCCGTCTGAGCGCGAACGCCGGTGCCTGCCCGGCACGACCCCGGTGCGAGGTGCCCGCGTCAGGCGCGGGGCGTCACGCGTCCCGCGTCGGCGCCCGGTCGTCCGACTTCGGCGTCCGGTCGCCCGCCCTCCTCCGGCAGCGCGGCGACGTCGGCCTCCCGTGCGGCGCGCGTCCGCCGGATCGCCGCCCGCACCACGAGCACCGTCAGGACGACGACGCAGACGCCCGCGCCGATCCCGCACACGACGACCAGCACCCGGTCGCCCTCGGTGCGCACCTCCGTCCTCCGCGCGACCTGGAAGAGCAGGTAGCCCACGATGCCGGCGAACCCGCCGAGCGCCTCCTCGACCTGCGCGCGGAAGGTGGAGCGGGGATCCGGCGCCATGCCCCCAGCCTGCCAGCAGCGGCGCGGCGCCGACGGCGTCGGGGTGCGGACGTCCGCAGCCGCCGCTCGCCGCGCGTCAGCCCCGGCAGCCGCAGCTCTCGCGCACCACGAGCTTCGTGCCGAGGCGGAGCGTCACGGGATCGCCCGGCTGCGGAGCGCTCGTCGTGTCGATGAGGATGCGGGCGGCCGCGCGCCCCATCGCCTCCATCGGCTGCCGCACGGTCGTCAGCCGCGGCGTCGCGAGCAGGCCCGCGAGGATCCCGTCGAAGCCCGTGACCACGACGTCGCCCGGCACGTCCACCCCTTCCGCCCGCAGCAGGTCGACGAGGGCGAGCGCGAGCTGGTCGCTGGCGCACACCAGCGCGCGCGGCAGGCGGCCCGCGCGGAGGGCGGCGACGACGCCGGCGAACCCGGAGCCCTCACCGAGCACGGTGTCGTCGAGCACCTCGTCCGGCGCCGCGATGCCGTGCTCCGCGAGCGCCTCGCGGTAGCCCTGGAAGCGCTCCCGGTAGTCGCCGACGCTCGTGGCGCCCACGAAGCCGGTGTCGGTGATCCCGTGCTCGACGACCAGGTGGCGCACCAGCTCGCGCGCTCCCCCGGCATTGTCGGACGTGACGCGGTGGTGCCCGTCGTCGGCCGGCGGGTAGCTGAACAGCACGATCGGCATCCGCAGCGAGACGCGCTTCAGCGACGCGGCCGCCGACGGGCCGGGGAAGATCGCGAGGCCGTCGACGCGGCCGGCCGACTCCGCGACCGCGGTGGTGGTGTCGCTCCCGCGGCTGAGCATCACCGGCCGATCGTGCGCGCGGCACTCGAGCTCGAAGCCGCGCCGGACCTCGTCGACGTAGAGCGGGAAGGCGCGGGGATCCGCCGCGATCTCGCCCGCGTCGTCCCACGGGATGTAGGTGCGGCCGGGCGCGTACGGCTCCCGCGCGGCCGGCGCGTCCTCGGCCGCCGGCTCGGCCGGCTCGCGCTGCAGCGGCCGGTCGATGAGGAGGTCGAACGAGTGCAGCCCGAGCGCGCCCGTGCGTCCCCGGGCGAGGCCGCGGGCGGACGCGCTCGGCACGTACCCGATCTCGCGCGCCGTCTCGAGCACGCGCTCGCGCGTGGCGGCGCTGATCTGGTCGGGCCGGCTGAAGGCGAACGACACGGTCGCGATGGACACCTTCGCGCGTTCCGCGACGTCGTAGACCGTGGGGCGTCGGGGGCTCATGCGACCGTCCTCTCTCCGGGAAGCGTAGGCGAGCGCGACGGAGGCGGGCGAACCGGACCGCCGGGACCGCCGCGCCCGCCCGCGCGGATCAGGAGATCCGGATGCCGTGGTGCAGCGGGTAGACGGGGTCCGCGGAGTCGGAGGGCACGTCCGCGCGCGAGGCGCGCACCGCGTCCATCGACCGCGGGATCTCCACCGGCAGCCGGCCCTCGGGCGCGATGCGTCCCGTGAGCGCGGCGACGACGGCCTGGTCCGAGCTGCCGTAGGCGACGGCGAGCGCGGAGACGAACGGCACGAGCGGCGTCATGATCGCGGGCCGGTCGAGGTCCACCACCACGACGAGCGGGCACCGGTCGGCGATGCGCCGGAGCCGGTGCACGAGCCCGGGCGGGAACTCGAGCGAGCCCTGGTGGAACCACGCCTCGAGGAAGAGGTCGGAGCGCGGCTCGAAGGGCGCGCCGAGGCGCACGATCGCGACGTCGGCGTCCTCGGGCCGGCCCGCCGCGTCCGCCCAGCCGTCGAGCGCCTCGGGGCGCATGCCCTCGACGTGGACCGCGGGGCGGGATCCGTCGGCGGCCAGCGGCAGCACCGGCCGCCCGTCGACCTCGCGGTTCTCCAGCACGGTGACGGACGCCGCCTGCGCGCGGAAGCCGAGCTCGCGGAAGTCGGCGCGGCCGACGATGCGCTCGGCCTGGTCCTCGTCGACGAACGGGTCGTCGAAGAGCCCGAGGCGGAACTTCACGAGCAGCAGGCGCCGCACCGACTCGTCGATGCGCGCCTCCGTCACCCGGCCGTCGGCCACGAGGTCGAGCAGCACGTCGACGCACTCCTCGCCCCCGAACTGGTCGCAGCCGGCCTGGATGATCCGCTCCATCCGCTCGTGCGGCGTCAGCTCCTCGACGCCCCAGGCGCGCGCCGGCAGCACCTGGTCGCCCACGTGGTTGTCGTTCACGAGCTCCCAGTCGGTGACCACGACGCCGTCGAAGCCGAGCTCCTCGCGGAGGATCCCCGTGATGACCTGCCGGTTGAAGCCGAAGCCGACCGCCTCGATCTCCTCGCCGTCGCGCACGAGCCCCTCGGGCATGCCGTAGTACGGCATCATCGCGGCGGTCCCGCGGGCGATCGCCTCGCGGAACGGGCGCAGGTGGTAGTCGAACATGCCGCCCGGGTAGACCTGCTCGCGGCCGTACGGGAAGTGCGCGTCCTCGCCGTCCTTCTGCGGCCCGCCGCCCGGGAAGTGCTTGGTGGTGCAGGCGACGCTCGTGGATCCGAGCGCCTCGCCCTGGAAGCCGCGGACGTACGCGGCCGTGAACTCGGCGACGCGGTCGGCGTCGTGCCCGAGCGACTGCGCCTGGCGCCCCCAGCGGGGCTCCGTCGCGAGGTCGATCTGCGGGTGCAGCGCCGCGCGGATCCCCACGGCGACGTACTCCTGCCGCGCGGTCTCGGCGAACGCGCGGATCGCGTCGACGTCGTCGAGCGCCGCGAGGCCGAGCGCCTCCGGCCACTGCGAGAACGGGCCGGCCGAGAACGCGACGCCGGCGTTCTCGACGAAGGCGTGCCGCGGATCCGTGCTGACCGTCACCGGGATCCCGTGCGGCGTCGACTCCGCCAGCTCCTGCAGCCGGTTGCTCCAGCGCGCGGCCTGCCGGGCGGTGCGGATCTCGTGCACGTTGAAGTGGTTCATGCCCTTGCCCACGACGACCTCGGTGGTCCCGGACTTGGAGATCGCGCCCGGCTCCTCCTTCAGCTCGCCGTCGGCGCCGACCTCGATGACCGTCTGGAACATGAGGCCGGCCTTCTCGGCGAGGCTCAGGCGCCCCACGAGGTCGGCCGTGCGCTCCTCGGGGCTCCGGCGCGGATCCTCGTAGGGCGCCATCACCCCGTCGCCGTCGAGGTCGCGGAACCGGGTGCCGTCGGGGGCGGTGAGCTGCGTGCGGGGCATGGGGGTCTCCATCGGTCGGAGGCGGGAGGGGGTCACTTGAGGCCGGCGGTCGCGACGCCCTGGATGAAGTGGCGCTGCAGCACCACGAACAGGGCGAGGATCGGCGCGATCACGAGCACGGATCCGGCGAGCAGCAGGCCGTAGTCGGTGGCGTTCTGCCCGGTCGAGTAGAGCGAGAGCGCGATCGGCAGCGTGTACATCTGCTCGCTCTGCGCCGCGACGAGCGGCCAGAGGAAGTTGTTCCACGAGGCGAGGAACGTGAGGATCCCGAGCGTCGCGAGCGGCGGTCCGCACAGCGGCATGACGATGCGGGCGAAGATGCGGAACTCGCCCGCGCCGTCGAGCCGGGCGGCCTCGATGAGCGCCTCGGGGATCCCGAGCATGAACTGCCGCATGAGGAACACCCCGATGGGCGCCGTGATGAACGGGAGGATGAGCGCCGCGTACGTGTTCACGAGGCCGAGCCCCGAGACCATGACGAACAGCGGCACGAACGTGACGACGCCCGGCACCATGAGCGTCACCATCACGGTGAGGAACAGGAGCCGCTTGCCGGGGAACTCCATCTTCGCGAGCGCGTAGCCGACCATCGAGCAGAACACGAGGTTGCCGAGCACCGTGATGAGCGCGACGACGAGGCTGTTGGAGAAGAACGTGCCGAAGTGCAGCGGCCCGAACCACTGCGCGAAGTTGTCGGCGACGGGATCGGCGGGCCACCACGTGGGCGGGCGCTGCAGGATCTCGCCCTGCGTCTTCACCGACCCGAGCGCCATCCAGACGAACGGGATGAGCCAGACGCAGAGCGCGGCGGCGAGGACGAGGTAGAGGATGGCGCGGGCGCGGCGCCCGCGGTCGGTGCGGCGTCGGCGGCGGGGCGGGGTGCCGGTCGCGGCGTCGGCGACGACGGGCGCGGCGGCGGGGGCGGATGCGGTGGTGGTCATGCGCGGGCCTTTCAGTCCTTCGACCGCAGCAGCCGGAACTGCAGCAGGCTGAGCAGGGCGATGGCGAGGAAGAGGACGTAGCTCGCCGCGGAGGCGAGGCCGTACTCGCCGAAGCCGAACTGCCGGTACGTGTAGTACGCGACGGACAGCGTGGAGTCGAGGGGGCCGCCGCGCGTCATCACGAACGCCTCCTCGAAGAACTGCAGGAAGCCGACCGAGATGAGCACGGATCCGAGCAGCAGCGTCGGGCGCAGCAGCGGCAGCGTGACGGAGATCAGACGCCGCCAGGGGCTCGCGCCGTCCATGACGGCCGCCTCCTGCACCTCCTCGGGCACGGCCTGGAGGCCCGCCAGGAAGATGATCATCAGGGTGCCGACGTTCCGCCACACCGCCATGACGACGAGCGAGGGCAGCGCCCACGTGGTGTCGCTCAGCCAGTTGGGGCCGGTGATCCCGATGCCCGCGAGCGCCGTGTTGAGCAGCCCGTCCGGCAGCAGGATGTAGCGCCACACGACCGAGACCGCGACGATGCTCGTCACGACGGGCGCGTAGAACCCCACGCGGAAGAACGAGACGATGCGGCCGCGGCCCGAGTTGAGCGCGAGGGCCAGCGCGAGGGCGATCACCATCGTCACCGGGATGCCGACGACCACGAAGAAGGCCGTGACCCCGATGGACCGGAGGAACGTGGCGTCCGCGAAGAGCTTCGCGTACTGGTCGAGGCCCGTGAAGTCGACCGCGAACGGCGAGCGGATGTCGGTCGCGCGGAAGTCGGTGAACGACATCGCGAACGAGCTCACGAGCGGCACGAGCATGAAGACCGCGAACACGGCGACGAACGGGAGGCAGAAGCCCCAGGCGATGAGCGCCTGGCGGCGACGCTGCCGGGCGACGAGCGGGGACCGGGTGCGGCCGGGACGGGTCCCGGCCGCACGGGGAGCGGTGACGGCCAACGGCTACTCCGCCGAGCCGATGGAGTCGGCGTCGGACTGCAGCTTCGCGAGCGCGTCGGGCACGCTGGCGGTGCCGCGGCGGATCCGCTCGAGCGCCGAGTCGGCGGCCGACCCGACCTTGACCCAGTTGGTGCTCACGGGCACCGACTTGGCCGTCTTCAGCTGCTCGCCGAACGCGGCGAGGGTCGGGTCGCCCTGCAGCGCGGGATCCTGCCACGCGGACTGCTGCGCGGGCAGGTCGCCCGTCGCGGCGTACCAGGCCGCCTGCGTGTCCGGCTGGCCGAGCCAGCGGGCGAGCTTCCACGCGGCGTCCTGGTTCTTCGCCTGGTCGAAGACGACGAGGTTGGCGCCGCCGCTGAACGACGCGGAGGTCTCCTTCGCCGGGAGCACCGCGGTGGTGAACTTCGAGGCGAAGCCCTCGCCGCCCACGGCCTTCAGCTGGCCGATCTCGAAGGGGCCCTCGATGAGCATGGGCGTGGATCCGTCGACGAACGACGACTCCTGCGCGCCGGAGGAGACGTCGACGTCCGGGTCGGCGATGCCGTCGGCGAAGAAGCTGCCGTAGTACTCGTAGGCCTCCCGCATCTCCGGGGTGTCGAGCGTCCACTTCGCGCCGTCGGCGACCTCGGCGCCGTTCGACCACGGCATCCAGAGCGTGCCCTGGAACGCGTCGTTGCCGGCGGGGAGGCGGATGCCGTGCTTCGCGCCCGCCTTCGTCTGCATGTCGGACGCCATCTGCTTCAGCTCGTCCCAGGTGGTGGGGGCCTTCGTCCAGCCGGCCTTGGCCGCGAGGTCGGTGCGGTAGTAGAGCACGCGGGTGTCGACGTACCAGGGGATGCCGGCGGCGCGGTCCTTCACGGAGTTCGTGGCGAGGGAGCCGGGGAAGGCGCCGCTCGCGTCGACGTCGGTCGGCACGGTGGTGAGGGCGTCGGCGAAGTCGGCCATCCAGGTGGTGCCCATCATCGCGATGTCGGGCGTCGTGCCGCCCGCGATGGCGGTCTGGATCTTGTTGTGCGCCGCGTCCCACGGGATCGCCGTGACGTCGACCTCGACGCCCGGGTTCTGCTCCTCGAAGGTCTTCAGGAACGCGGGAAGGGCCTCGCCCTCGGCGCCCATCGCCCACATCGTGACCTTGCCGGTGGCGGGTGCGGAGCCGAGGGTCGTCGCGGCCGCGGCGCCCGCGCCCTCGTCGGACGAGCGACCGCAGCCCGTCAGCGCGACGGTGGCCGCCAGCACGGTCGCGACCGCGCCGAGACGCATGGATGTCTTCACGTGTTCCTCCTTGAACGAAGCGCCCGCGTCGCGAGCCGGTGAGTTACTTATGCGCATAAGAAGCGCAGCGCGACGACTATCTCATGGACCCCGTGCAGGGGGCAAGCGCGGGAGCGCGCTCCCGCGAGCCGCGCGTCCGGGAGGGTGTCGGCCCGCTGTCGGCCGGGTGTCGGGCACCTGTCGGGTCCGCGTCGTGGTGCGCGGCGCATCCGGCCGCCAGGCTGGGCGCATGAACGAGACACGGGTGGCGGACCTCCGCCGCGAGCGGGGTTGGACGCAGGACAGGCTGGCCGAGGCCAGCGGGATCACGGTCCGCACGGTGCAGCGGCTGGAGGCGGGGAACGACGCGAGCCTCGAGACGCTGTCGCTCGTCGCGAAGGCGCTGGAGGTGCCCGTGCGGGACCTCTTCGGCGCCGTCGGCGCGGGCGAGTTCAGCCGGACGGTGTCCGCTCTCGATGACCGCGCGGAGCGGCAGCAGGAGAGGCGCGACCAGGCGGTCGACGGCTTCCGGTCCCTCTACGACGGCGTCGGGGTCATCTGGACCCTGCTCGTGGTGGCCGGCATCGCCACGCACGTGCTGCCCGGCGCCGGGGCGCTCCTCATCGGGGCGTACTGGGCCGGCGGCGCGCTGCTCTCGCGGTTCCTGCTGCGGGTCGTCGTGGGTCCCCGGCTCGACCGGGCGTACCCGCTGTCCCGCGACCGGTCGTCCGAGCCGCGGGGCGCGCGGCAGGAGCGGCGCGCGAGCTGACCCGGCGCCGGGCCTGCGCGGATCAGTCGTCCGCCGGCTGCGCGCCCTGCCGCTGCACGACGACCGCGGCCGCGTCGGCCGCGACGACCAGGGCGCCCTCGCGGTCGGCCCCCGCGGCAAGCGCCGAGGCGAGCGCGCCGCAGAACGCGTCGCCCGCGCCCGTGGTGTCGACGACGCGGGAGACCCGCGACGCGGGCACCTCGACGTCGCCCCACATCGCGCCCTCGGCGCCGAGGGTGACGAGCAGCGATGCGGGCGCGCGCGTGCCCGACTCGCGGAGCAGGCCGGCCTCGTGCTCGTTGACGACCACGGGATCCGCGAGCGCGAGCACGTCGTCCGGCAGCGCGGCGAACGGCGCGAGGTTGAGCACGACGCGGGCGCCGGCGGCGTGCGCGCGGCGGACGCCCGCGGCGACCGTGTCGAGGGGCAGCTCGAGCGAGGCGAGCAGGACGTCGCCCGCGGCGAGCGCGTCGAGCGGATCCAGGTGGGCGCCCTCCACGCGCGCGTTGGCGCCGGGCGCGACGATGATCGTGTTCTCGCCGTCGTCGTCCACCGCGATGACCGCGAGGCCCGTCGTGGCGCCCTCCACGGTGACGAGGCCGGACACGTCGATGCCGCGGTCGGCGAGGCGCGCGCGGTACGCGGATCCGTCGGCGTCGTCGCCCACGGCCCCCACGATGGCGACCTCGCCGCCGGCGTCGGCCGCCGCGACCGCCTGGTTCGCGCCCTTGCCGCCCCAGAGCCGCTCGGGGTCGGATCCCATCAGGGTCTCCCCCGGCTGCGGGTGCCGCGGGACGCGCACCACCTGGTCGACGTTGAGCGATCCGAGCACCACGACGCGGCCCATGGGCACCTGCCTCCCCCGGCACGCGGCCGGCCGCGCCCGGGTGGCGCTCCCCGCCAGGGTACCGAGCGGATCCGCCGCCCCGGCGCCGCCCGGGCGCCCGTCCGCCTGCCGCTAGCGTGGGGAGGAGACGACCGATCGGAGGCCGCCCGTGCCCGACCCCGACCCGCGCGCGCCCGGCCCCCGCCGTCCCCTGCTCATCTCCCGCTCCTTCGCCCTCATCTGGGTCGCACAGGCGCTGTCGTCCTTCGGCGAGTACGTGCTCGCGGCTACCGTCACGGTGTGGCTCGCCACGGGCCTCGCGCCGGGCGACCCGGCCCTGCCGCTCTACATCGGCGCGGTCGTCGCGGCGACGAGCGTCCCGCGCCTGGTGCTCCTGCCGTTCGCGGGCGTGCTCGTCGACCGGTGGCCGGCCCGCCGCGTGATGGTCGCGGCCGACCTCGCGCGCGCGGCCCTCCTCCTGCCGCTCCTCGTGATCGCCGCGAGCGCGCCGTCGCCCGTCGTGATCGGCGCCGTCATCGGCACGCAGCTCCTCATCGGCTGCGCCTCGCAGCTGTTCGATCCGGCGCGCGCCGCGCTGGTGCAGGTGGTCGTCCCCGCGGACCGGCGCGCGGCCGCCGCGGGGCGCTCGCTGCTCGCGAGCACGGGCGTAGGGATCCTCTCGGGCCTCACCGGCCCGGCCGTCTACGCGGTGCTCGGGCCGCATCCCGCGCTCGTGCTGGACGCGGCGTCGTTCCTCGCGTCGGCGGCGCTCGTGCTCGCGGTGCGCGAGCGCGGGGTGACGCCGGCCGACGTGCACGCGGACGGAGCGGGGGCCGATGCCCACGCCGACGCGCACGGCGCGGTCGCCTCCGCGGGCACCCGCTTCCGCGCCGAGCTCGCCGCCGGGGTCCGCATCGTGCGCTCGTCGCCGCGCCTCCGGATCCTCGTGGCCGGCCTCGCCGCGTACGGCGTGACCCTGGGCGTCAACAACGCGACGCTCGCCCTCCTCGCGCTCACCACGATGGGCCTGACGGCGGCGGAGTACGGCGTCGTCACCGCGATGTTCGCGGTCGGCGGCCTGGTCGGATCCGTCACGGCGCCGGCGCTCGTCGCCCGCATCCGCCCCGAGCGCGCGCTGCCGGCCGCGCTCGTCGCCCTCGGGCTCACCTACGCCGCCTACTCGAACGCGCGCGCGTTCCCGCCCGCGGCGATCCTGATGGGCGTCGCCGGGCTCGTCTTCGCGGTCTTCCTGGTCGCGCAGGGGCCGATCCTGCAGGCGGAGGCGCCGGTCGGTGCCATGGGACGGGTCTCGTCGCTCACGACCCCGGTGCTCGCGGCGTCGTCGCTCCTGGCGACGATCGTGACGGCCCAGGTGCTCGCGCTCCTGCCCGCCGACGCGCAGACCGGCGCCTATCCGGTCGCGGTCGCGACGGCGGCCGTGGTCATGGGCGCCGCCGGGCTCGCGCTCGTCGCCGGCGGCATCAGTCGAGGAAGAGGACCCGCAGCCGCCGCGTCGTGAAGACCAGGCCGATCGCGGTCATCACGGCGAAGTAGAGCACGTGGCCGACGACCGCGAAGGAGATCGCGCCCGTCGTGAAGCCGCGGACCAGCTCCACGGCGTGCCAGAGCGGGAGCGCCTGGATGACCGTCTGGATCCACGCCGGGTACACCGACAGCGGGTAGAAGGTCGCCGAGAACAGGAACATGGGCAGCAGGATGAAGGCGATCCAGTCCATCTGCTGGAACGTCTTCATGTAGCTCGTCACCGCCATGCCGAAGCTCGCGAACGCCAGCGCGACGAGCACGACGGACGGCAGCGCGAGGATCGCCCACCACGAGAGGTTCAAGCCGAGCACCTGCATCACGACGAGGAAGCCCGACGAGTAGACGACGCCGCGCAGCAGCGCCAGCGAGATCTCGCCGAAGGCCACGTCGAGCGGGCCGAGCGAGGTCGCGAGCATGCCCTGGTACAGCTTCGAGTGGTTCATCTTGAAGAAGACGTTCCAGGTGGAGTCGTAGACGGCGCCGTTCATGGCGGAGACCGCGAGGAGGGCGGGCGCGATGTAGGCGGCGTACGGCACGGGCTGGCCGGTGCTCGTGGTCACGTCGCCGACGAGCGAGCCGAGCCCGATCCCCATCGCGAGCAGGTAGAAGACGGGCTCGAAGAAGCCGGAGAGGACGACGGTCCAGTTGGTGCTGCGGGTGGCGAGCAGTCCACGGGAGAGCACCGAGCGGGCGTTGCCGGCGTAGAGCGCGCGGGGGCCGCCGCGGTTGCGTCGCGCGGCGGGCGCGGGCGCCGGGGCGTTCGCGGGCATCGTGGAGCCGGTCATGCGCGCAGCCTCCTCGTCGCGACGCGGCGCGACAGCGCCCAGCCCACCGCGAGCCACAGCAGGAGGTACGCGACGTGCGCGACGGTGAGCCAGAGCGGCTCCTCCATGCCGTAGGTCGCGACCCGGCCGAGCTCGGTGCCGTGCCAGAGCGGCGAGATCCAGCCGATCCACTGCAGCCAGACGGGGAACTGCGTGAGCGGGAAGAACGTGCCCGAGAACAGCGACAGCGGCGTGATCACGAAGCGCATGACCATGGCGATCTGGCCGGTGTCCTGGGTGAGGGTCGCGACGTAGGCCATGAGCATCACGCCGATCGCCATGCCGGTGAGCACGGCGGCGCCGACCGCGACGACGCCCGTTCCGAGCGGCACCGCGCCGAACAGCAGCATGAACGCGAAGTAGGCGATGCAGGTGGGCGCCATGCGGATCGCGACGCCGATCACCTGGCCGTCGACGATCTGCGCGGGGGTCAGCGGTGAGGCGTTCATCGCCTGGAAGACGGGGTTCCACTTGAAGCCGCCGAAGATCGGGTAGCTGAACTCCTCGCTCGCGACCGTCATGGCGCTCGTCGCGAGGAGCGCGGGCGCGACGAAGACCAGGAAGCTGACGCCGAGCGCCTGGTTCGCGCCCGTGCCGCGGTCGACGACCGTGGCGAGGCCCACGCCGAGCGCGTAGAGGTAGACGTACGGGCTCGCGATGCCGGTGGCGAGCGCGGTGCCGAGGTAGGCGCGGATCCCGAGGAGCCGGTGCTCGGCGGCGTACCAGCCGCCGAAGCGGCGCGGGCGGACACCCGCGGCGAGGGCCCGGTCACGCGCGTCCCGGCCGGCGTCCGGCCCGTCGGCCGCGGATCCCCCGGCGGCCGCGGTGCGGTCGACGGCGCTCACTCGACCAGGCTCCGTCCCGTGAGGCGGAGGAAGACGTCCTCGAGGCTCGAGCGGCGCACGAGCGTCGTGATGGGCTTGAGCCCCTGCTCGAGGATCCGGCTGAGCACGGCCTCGCCGTCGGACGCGTAGACGAGCACGCGGTCGGGCAGCACCTCCACGCGGTCGCCGAACCCGGCGATCTCGCGCGACGCGGACTCGTTGCGGTCGGAGCCGAAGCGCACCTCGAGCACCTCGCGGCTGGAGTGGTCGCGGATGAGGGACGCGGGCGAGCCCTCCGCCATGATGCGGCCCTCGTCGACCACGACGATCCGGTCGCACAGCTGCTCGGCCTCGTCCATGTAGTGCGTGGTGAGCACGAGCGTCGTGCCCTGCTCCTTGAGGCGGAAGAGGCGGTCCCAGAGGATGTGGCGGGCCTGCGGGTCGAGGCCCGTGGTCGGCTCGTCGAGCAGCAGGATCCGCGGGTCGCTGATGAGGGCGCGCGCGATCGTGAGGCGCCGCTTCATGCCGCCGGAGAGGTCGTCGACCTTGGCGCCCGCCCGGTCGCTCAGCTGCGCGAACTCGAGCAGCTCGTCGGCGCGCGCCGCGACCTGCTTGCGCGGCAGGCCGAAGTAGCGGCCGTAGACGATGAGGTTGTCGCGCGCCTTGAGCTCCAGGTCGAGGTTGTCGGCCTGCGGCACGACGCCCAGCTGCGAGCGGATCTCGGGCCCGTGGGTGTCGGGGTCGAGCCCGAGGATGTCGAGGGAGCCGCCCGTGCGCGAGGAGACCGCGCCGATCATGCGCATGGTCGTGGACTTGCCGGCGCCGTTCGGGCCGAGGAGCCCGAAGGACTCGCCGGGCGCGACCTCGAAGGAGAGGCCGTCGACGGCGACGTGGTCGCCGTACTTCTTCACGAGGCGGTCGGCGGTGATGACGGGGGTGGGCACGATCAGCCAGCCTAGGGAGCGGAGCGCCTTTCCACCATGGGCGGGAATGCCGGATCGGGGCGGCCGGACGGGCGCCGCCCCCGCCCGGCGGACCCCCGGCACGCGGCGCGTAGAGTCCTGGAGGCGGTGCGACGCGCCCGATCCCGGGCTCCCGGCCTCGCCGACGACGCCCCGCGGGAGACCGCGGCCGTCCGTCTCGATCCCGCTCACCTCCCGGAGACCACGCATGAGCACCGCCCGCCCCTCCTCCGCCGCCCCGCGCGCCCGGTCCCGCAGCCCGTTCGCGCGCCGCGACTCCGCCGACGACGGCCCCCGCGCGCGCTTCTCGGAGCTGCTGCCGTACATCCTCGAGCAGCGCGGGCTGATGGCCTTCGTCGTCGTGCTCAGCGTGCTGGGAGCCGCCGCGAGCCTCGCGCAGCCGCTCCTCGTGCAGCGCGTGGTGGGGGTCGTGCAGGCGGGCGGCGCGCTCGGCGCGCTCGTGTGGGCGCTCGTCGGCCTCGTGGTCGTGTCCGGGCTCCTCTCCGGCTACCAGCATTACCTGCTGCAGCGGATGGGCGAGGGCATCGTCCTCTCGTCGCGCCGCACGCTCGTGCGCCGGATCCTCCGCCTGCCCATCTCCGAGTTCGACACGCGCCGCACGGGCGACCTCGTCTCCCGCGTCGGCTCCGACACCACGCTCCTCCGCGCCGTGCTCACGCAGGGCCTCGTCGAGGCGATCGGCGGCGCGGTCACGTTCCTCGGCGCCATCATCGCGATGTTCATCATCGACCCCGTGCTCCTCGGCCTCACCGTGCTGGTCGTGGCCGTCTCGGTCGTCGCGGTCGTCGGCCTCTCCGGCCGGATCCGCATCGCCAGCCAGCGCGCGCAGCGGAAGGTCGGCGACCTGGCGGCGAGCGTCGAGCGGGCCATCGGCGCGATCCGCACCGTCCGCGCCAGCAACGCCACCGACCGCGAGATCCGCACCATCGAGGCCGACGCCGAGGGCGCGTGGGAGATGGGCATCAAGGTCGCGAAGGCGTCGGCCGTGGTCGTGCCGATCGCGGGCATCGCGCTGCAGGCGTCGTTCCTCGTGGTGGTCGGCGTGGGCGGGTTCCGCGTCGCGTCGGGCGCCATCGCGGTCGGCGACCTCGTCGCGTTCATCCTGTTCCTCTTCCTCATGATCATGCCGCTCGGCCAGGCCTTCGGCGCCGTGACCGCCGTCAACCAGGCGCTCGGCGCGCTCGGCCGGATCCAGGAGATCGTCAAGCTGCCGGGCGAGACGGACGGCGACGCGGAGCTCGCCGGCCGCCTCCGCGACGACTCGGCGGCGGCGGACGACCGCACCGACGCGCCCGCCGTGGAGCTCGTGGACGTGCGGTTCGCGTACCCGGTCGCGGCCCCGGCCGACGGCGAGGACGCGGCCGCGGGCGACGGCGCGGCCGACGGCGACGGCGCGGCGGACCCGACCCCGGTCGTGGACGACGCCCCCGGCGCCGACCGCACCGGCGGCGGCGTCCTGCAGGGCATCAGCTTCCGCGCCGAGCGGGGCACGCGGATCGCGCTCGTCGGCCCCTCGGGTGCCGGCAAGAGCACGATCCTCGCGCTCATCGAGCGCTTCTACGACCCGACCTCCGGCATCGTGCGCATCGGCGGCCGCGACATCCGCACCGTCGACCGCGAGGACCTCCGCCGCCAGATCGGGTACGTCGAGCAGGACGCCCCCGTGCTCGCCGGCACGCTCCGCGAGAACCTCACGCTCACCGCGTTCGACGCGACCGACGAGGACTGCGTCCAGGTCCTGCACGCCGTGAACCTCACGGAGGTGCTCGCCCGCAACGAGCTCGGCCTCGACGCGCCCGTCGGCGAGGACGGGATCATGCTCTCCGGCGGCGAGCGCCAGCGCCTCGCGATCGCGCGCACGCTGCTCTCGGCGCCCCCGATCCTGCTGCTCGACGAGTCGACCTCCAGCCTCGACGGCCTCAACGAGCAGCTGCTCCGCAAGGCGATCGACGCGGTCGCCGAGCACCGCACCCTCATCGTGATCGCGCACCGGCTCTCGACCGTCGTCGACAGCGACCTCATCGTCGTGGTCGAGAAGGGCCGCGTCGTCGGCACGGGCACGCACGCCGAGCTCGTCGTCTCGACGCCGCTGTACCGCGACCTGGCGAAGCACCAGCTGCTGGTGTAGCGGCGTCGGGACTCGCGGGGTCGATCCCGGCGGCAGAGGCCTGACGTGGGCTCCGGCCTCCGGGCTCCGGGGCCCGAACGAGCGCCCTGCGCCTGTGGGCGCGGGAGCGCCCGGCCGGGCTCAGGCGCCCGGCGTCGACCCCGGCCGCTGCGCCGCGGCCAGGTGCATCTCGCGCGCCGCGAGGAACACCGGCAGCGCGACGGCGAACGCCACGAGCGGCGCGAGCAGCACGTAGACCCACACCCGCCGCATCCGGAGCCGGCGCCCCTCCACGATGATGAAGGTGACGCTCGCGATCGCCGCGATCAGCAGGTCCCACGACAGCGACGACACCGCCGGGCCGCCCGCGCCGAGGTCGGCGAGGAAGTCGCGGCCCTCCGTCATCACGCGGATGTTCGCCGACCAGGTCAGCACGAGGCCGGCGGCCGCGAGCACGAGGTAGACGATCGCGAGGCACGTGGGGCGGCGGCGTGCGGGTCGTGCGGGCATGGGACCTCCTGGGGCTGACGCCAGGCTAGGCGCTGGCCGCCGGCGCCGTGAGCGCGTAGAGCGCCACCGCGCTGGCGGCGGCGACGTTCAGCGAGTCGATGCCGTGCGCCATCGGGATCCGGACGACCGTGTCCGCCGACGCGATCGCCTCCGCCGAGAGGCCCGGCCCCTCCGAGCCGAGCACGATGGCCAGCCGCTCGTGCGCGTCGGCGCGGAAGTCCCGCAGCGAGACCGCGTCCGGCGTGAGGGCGAGCGCGGCGACGTGGAAGCCGGCGTCGGCCAGCGCCCGGCGCGTGTCAGGCCACTCCCCCGTGCGCGTCCACGGCACCTGCAGCACCGTGCCCATGCTCACGCGGATGGCCCGACGGTAGAACGGGTCCGTGCAGCGCGGCGTGACGAGCACGGCGTCCGCCCCGATCGCCCCGACCGAGCGGAAGATCGCGCCGACGTTGGTGGGATCCACGACGTCCTCGAGCACGACGACCCGGCGCGCGTCTGCGAGCAGCGACGCGACGGACGGCAGGGCGGGCCGGTCGAGCGAGGCGACGACGCCCCGGTGCAGCACGTACCCGGTCAGCTCCGCCAGCAGCTCGCCCAGTCCGGTGAACACGGGTACGTCGCGGGCGCCGACGAGCGCGAGGGCCTCGTCGACCGTGCCGCCGAGCGCGAGGACGGACCGCGGCGCGTGCCCGGCCCGGAGCGCCCGCTCCAGCACGAGCGCCGACTCCGCGAGGTAGATCCCGTGGCCCGCGCCCTCCGCCTTGCGCAGCGCGACGTCGGTGCGGTGGCTGTAGTCGGCGAGCCGCGGATCCGCGAGGTCGGTGACCTCGACGACGTGCGCCACTAGCCAGCGAACGGGTCGGGCGTGAGGGTGTACTTCGTGTTCAGGTACTCGTGGATGCCCTCGAGCCCGCCCTCGCGGCCGAGCCCGGACTGCTTCACGCCCCCGAACGGCGCCGCCGCGTTGGAGATGACGCCCATGTTGAGGCCCGTCATGCCCGTCTCGAGCCGCTCGATCATCCGCTGGCCGCGCGCGAGGTCGCGCGTGAAGACGTAGGAGACGAGGCCGAACTCGGTGTCGTTGGCGAGGCGCACGGCGTCGTCCTCGTCGTCGAACGGCACGATCGCGACGACCGGCCCGAAGATCTCCTCGCGCAGGATGTCGCTGCCCTCGACGACCCCGGTGAGGAGCGTCGGCGGGTAGAAGTGGCCGGCGCCCGCACGCGGCTCGCCGCCCGCGCGCACGTCCGCCCCCCGCTCGACCGCGTCGCGCACGAGCCGATCGGCCTTGTCGACGGCCCGCCCGTCGATGAGCGGCCCCACGGTCACGCCCTCCTCGGTGCCGCGTCCGATCCGCATCGCGTCGATGCGCTCCCGGAGGCGGTCGGCGAACGCGTCGGCGATCGAGGCCTGCACGATGAAGCGGTTGGCGGCGGTGCACGCCTGCCCGACGTTGCGGAACTTGGCTGCCATGGCGCCCTCGACCGCCCTGTCGAGGTCCGCGTCGTCGAACACCACGAACGGCGCGTTGCCGCCGAGCTCGAGCGACACCCGCAGCACGTTCTCGGCCGCCTGCGCGCCGAGCTGGCGCCCGACGGGCGTCGATCCCGTGAAGCTCAGCTTGCGGAGCCGCGGGTCCGCGATGAGCGGGCCGGTGACGCCCGCGGCGTCCGTGGTGGGGATCACGTTGAGCACGCCCGCGGGCAGCCCCGCCTCGGCGAGCAGCTCGGCGAAGCGCAGCGTGGTGAGCGGCGTGAGGTCGGCCGGCTTGATCACCACGGTGCAGCCGGCGGCGAGCGCCGGCGCGATCTTGCGGGTCGCCATCGCGAGCGGGAAGTTCCACGGCGTGATGAGGAGGACAGGGCCGACCGGGTGCTGCGAGACGATCATGCGGCCGGTTCCCTCGGGGTTCACCCCGTAGCGGCCCGTGATGCGCACGGCCTCCTCGGAGAACCAGCGCAGGAACTCGCCGCCGTACGTGACCTCGCCGAGCGACTCGGCGAGCGGCTTGCCCATCTCGAGCGTCATGAGGAGCGCGAACTCGTCCTTCCGCTCCTGCAGCAGGTCGAAGGCGCGGCGGAGGATCTCGCCCCGCACGCGCGGCGCGGTCGCCGCCCACTCCGCGGCGGCGCCCACCGCCGCGTCGAGCGCGCGCATGCCGTCGGCCGGACGAGCGTCGGCGACCCGGGCGATGACCTCGTCGGTCGCGGGATCCCGCACGTCGAAACTCGCGCCGCCCTCGGCGTCGACGCGGTCGCCGCCGATCAGCAGCGCGGTGGGCGTGCCGGCCAGGAGGTCGGTCTCGGACGGGGTGGATGCGGTCATGCTGTCCTCGCTTCTGCGTCGTGCGGGTGCGTGCTGCGTGCTCGTGGGTGCGTGTTCGTGGGTGCAGGGTGTTCGTGCGTGCTGGCTGTTCGTGCGTGCTGCGTGCGGGTGCGGCCTGTCCGTGCCTGCCGCGTGCGCGCCACGTGTCCCGTGTCGCGTTCTGCGTGCGCGCGTGCCGCGCGTCGCGTCAGTCGCCGGGACCGGACACGATCTCGGCGCCGGCGTCCCGCAGGCGCTCGAGCGCCGCGGTGCTCGTGGCCGGGGCGACACCCGCGACCAGGTCCTCGAGCACGCGCACCCGCCTGCCCTGGTGCACGGCGTCGAGGGCCGAGGCGAGCACGCAGTAGTCGGTCGCGAGGCCCACCACGTCGACGTCGGTCACGTCGTGGAGCACGAGGAGGTCCGCGAGCGGCACCCCGTCCTCGGTGGTCCCCTCGAAGATCGAGTAGGCGGGAGCGCCCTGCCCCTTGCGGAGGTGGAAGTCGACCGCCGTCACGTCGAGGTCGGGGTGGTACTCGGCGCCGGCCGTGCCCTGCACGCAGTGCTCGGGCCAGGTGGTCGAGAAGTCCGGCACCGTCCCGGCGGGGGCGAAGTGCCCGCCGTTGCCGCCCGTCGCCTCGTGCCAGTCGCGCGAGGCGAAGACGTGGTCGTACCGGTACGGCTCGTCGGCGAGGAGACGGGTGATGCCGCGGGCGACGTCACCGCCGCCGTCCACGCCCAGGGCGCCGCCCTCCGTGAAGTCGTTCTGCACGTCGATGATGAAGAGCGCTCGGCTCATGCGCCGCTCCTTCCCCGGGCGATGCCCGATGCCGTGGGTCCGCCGCCCGGGACCGGGCCGCGCGTCATCCGTCCCCCAGGTCCGCTCCGCAGCGGTAGGCGCCGGCCGCGAGGGCGTCGAGCGCGATCTTCGCGTTCCCGGTGACGTTCCCGATGGCGTAGAAGGCGAACGTGAGCTTGGTGCCGTCGGCGGCGTCGATGATGCCGGCGAGCGTGTAGCCCGTGTCGATCCAGCCCGTCTTCGCGACCACGTGACCGCGCGCCACCGCGCTGTCGCCGGTGAACCGGCTGGACAGCGTGCCCGTCTTCCCCGCGACCGGCAGCCCGTCGTGCAGGTAGCCGAGCGCCTGCTTCCGCTGGTCGACCTGGATCATCAGCTGGGCCAGGAGGGACGGGGGCACGCGGTTGTCGGGGCTGAGGCCCTGCCCGTCGACGATGGTGAGGCTGGAGGTGTCGAGGCCGTACGCCTGGAGCGCCTTCGGGATGCCCTGGGCCAGCGACTGCTGCGTGCTCCCGGCGCCGACCTGGATGGACACGAGGCGGGCGAGCGACTCCGCGAGCACGTTGTCCGAGTTGATGAGGGCGGTCTGGATGAGCGACGACACCGGCTGCGACTCGACCTTGCCGAGCACCGCGGCGCCCGCGGGCGCCGTGCCCTGGGTGACCTGCGCGGATCCGCCGAGCATCGAGCGGAAGGTGCTCCCGACGCGCGCCAGCGGATCCTCGCTGCGGGCGGACACGACCGCCGCCGGGTCGGCGCGGTCGGCGTCGAGCTGGAGCGGCGTCATGAAGCTGGAGTAGCCGGCCTGGCGCTCGGTCGCGGCCCACGACGGCGCCCAGGTCTCGCCGGAGAAGAGGGACGTGTCGAGCACGATGCGGGTGATGGGCGTGCCCGCGGTGGCCGGATCCGCCGCCCACGCCGTGCGGACCTGCTGCGCGAGGTCGCTGAGCCGCGGGGCGCCGGGGTAGACGGAGCTGCCGCTCGTGAGGCGGGACAGCGTGGGGTCGCCGCCGCCGACCAGCACGACGGTGCCGGGCTCGGCGCCGCGGACGACCGTGGTCGCGATGCGCCGATCCGGCCCGAGGGCGGCGAGCGCGGCGGCCGAGGTGATGACCTTCATGACGCTCGCGGTGCGCTCCGGCGTGCCGCCGTTCCGGTCGAACAGGACGCGGCCGGTCGCGGCGTCGCGGACCTGGCCCTCGAAGGTCGCGAGACGCGGGTCCTGGGCGAGGGAGGAGAGGGAGCACATGCGGAGGTCGCGGGCGGTGGCCGCGCTCGCGGGAACGGGCCGCGCGGGGGCCACCGTGGGCGTGGGGCTCGGAGCGGGGGCGGGATCCGCGGTGGCCGCGACGCTCGCCGAGGCGCTGCCCGCCCGCCCGGTGGCCGCTCCCGCGCCGACCGCGCCCGCCGCGAGGAGGGCGACGACGGCGACGCCGGCCGTCATGGTGCGGGCGCGGCGGCTGCCCGGACGGCGTGCGGCGCGGCGCGAGGTGGGACCCACGGCGCCGCGGTCCGCGCGCAGGGCGTCGGGGCCGTCGGCTTCGGATCGCATGGGGCCATGTTAGACGGCGACGCCGGGCGATCCCCCTGCGTCCGCCCGTCCGACGGGAGCCCGGCGTCCGACGCCCTGGGGAGGGACGGGGCCGGCGCCGCCGGATGTCGGCGCGCCTGCCGGGCATGGGTCGGACACCGCCCGACGGCGGAGCGGATGCGATGCGGGTGCGCGGTGATGCGCGTGGAGCCGCCTGTCAGAATCGAACTGACGACCTTCTCATTACGAGTGAGATGCTCTACCGACTGAGCTAAGGCGGCCCGGCCCGGACTCAGGGAGTACCGGGCACGAATAGAGAGCATACCGGATGCTGAGGGCCCTCCCGTCCACCGGCCGGCTCCGGCGTCAGCCGCAGGTGGTGCCGTCGGCCGGCGGGTCGCCGCCGAGCAGGTACCCGTCCACGGCCGCGACGATGCAGGGATCGCGCTCGTCGTAGGCGATGTGCCCCTCGCCGCGGTACGTCAGGAGCACGCCCGAGGACAGCTGGCCCGCGAGCGCCTGGGCCCAGGAGTACGGCGTGGCCGGGTCCCCGGTCGTGCCGACCACCACGATGGGCGCGGCGCCCTCCGCCGACACGGGCCCGGGCGCCTGCCGGGCCGCGTACGGCCAGTTGCCGCAGATCGGGTCCGGTTCGGCATCGCGGGAGGTGTCCGGGTCGGCGAGCTCGCCCTCGGCGGAGCGGATCTCGCGCGCCTCGGTCGCGAGCACCGACGCGTCGCGCTCGACGGGGTGGTCGACGCACTGGATGGCGAGGAACGCCTCGAAGTAGTTGCCGCGGTACGTGCCGTCCGGGTTCCGCCCGAAGTAGTTGTCCGCGAGCGCGAAGGCGATGGACGGGTCGCCCTGCATCGCCCGCGTGAACGCCGTGGTGAGCGTGGGCCACTGCTTCTCGCTGTACAGGGCCGCGTCGATGGCGCTGCGCATGACCGCCCGGTCGAGCTCGCGCCCGTCGGCGGCGCGCACCGGGCTGGCGTCGAGCGTGGCGAGCAGCGACGCGACCATGCCGATCCCGTCGTCGACGGATCCGCGGAACGGGCAGCCGCTCGCGGCGAGGCACGCCGACATGTAGGCCTCGAACGAGTCGCGGAAGCCCGTGGTCTGCGCGAGCACCACGTCGAAGGCGCTGGCCGCGGGATCCGTCGCGCCGTCGAGGACCATGCGGCCGACGTGCGCCGGGAAGTCCTGCGCGTACTGCGCCCCGATGCTCGTGCCGTACGAGTAGCCGAGGTAGTTGAGCTGCGGGTCGCCGACGAGCGCCCGCAGCATGTCGAGGTCGTGGGCCGTGCTGCGGGTGTCGATGAACTCGAGCAGGTCGCCGGAGCGCGCGGCGCAGGAGGCGGCGAAGTCCTTCGAGGCCTGGATCAGCTCGTCGTCGGCCTGCGGGGTGCCGGGTGCGGCGTCCGTCTCCTGGTAGAGGAGCGCGTCGAGCTGGGCGTCGTCCACGCAGTCGACCGCGGTGGAGGCGCCGACGCCGCGCGGATCCCAGCCGACGACGTCGTAGTCGTCCTGGAGCGCGCGCGAGGTGGCGGAGTCGACGCCGGCCTTCACGAAGTCGACGCCGGACGCGCCGGGGCCGCCGGGGTTCACGAAGAGCGATCCCCGGGGCTCGCCGGATCCGCGCGCCGTGTGCCGCACGAGCGCCAGCTGGATGTCCGTCGCCGGGTCGGGAGCCGACCAGTCGAGCGGCGCCGTCGCCGTGGTGCACTCGGCGCCGTCCTCGCACGGGGACCACTGCAGCGTCTGGCCGTAGTAGCGGGCGAGGTCGGGCGCGACCTCCTCCGCGGAGGGGCTGGACGTCGCGCTGCGCGGCGCCGGGATCCCGAAGGCCCCGCAGCCGCTGAGGACGAGGACGCCGACCACGAGGGCCGCGACCGCACCGGCCGCTCGGCGTGCGGATCGACGCCGGCCGGATGCGCGGAGGACCCGGTCGGGCGGCGTGCCCGCATCCGCGCCGCGCCTCACGACCCGCCCCCCGACCGCGTGCGGGTGAGCGAGACGAGCATGGCCTCGAGTGCCAGGGCGGGCGACACGTTGCCGTCGATGCGCCGGCGCGCGACCGCCACGGCGTCGAGCACGGCCAGGGACGCGGCGGCGGAACCGGCGTCGGCCGCCTCGGCGACTCGCGGCGCGATCGCCTCGTTCACGGCCGGGAGGTCGGCCCCGAGCTGGTGGAGCAGCACGTCGCGGTGGAGGGACATGAGGTCGACGAGGATCCGGTCGATGCCGTCGCGCAGGCTCCGCGTGGCGCGCCGCTTCTGGTCCTCCTCGAGCTGCCGGATCTGCGAGCGCAGCTGCGGCGGGATCGACCCGCCCTCCTGAACTCCGAGCGAGCGCAGCGCCCTCTCGCGCTCGTCGGCGTCGCGCTGGACCGTGAACGCCTTGGCGTCCTGACCGGCCAGCTCCAGGAGGGCGGCGGCGGCACGCACGGCGTCGCCGACGGTGCGGATGCCCAGGGCGAGCTCCAGCGTGCGGCTGCGGCGCTCCCGCGCCTCGGCGTCCGTCGCCAGGCGCCTGGCCATGCCGATGTGGCTCTGCGCCTCGCGGGCGGCCCGCGTGGCCGTCGCCGCGTCGACGCCGTCCCGGCGCTGGATGAGCGCGGCGACGTCCTCCACCGACGGCATCCGCAGCCGGACGCTGCGCACGCGCGAGCGGATGGTGGGGATGAGGTCGGCCTCGCTGGGCGCGCACAGGATCCAGATGGTGCGCTCCGGCGGCTCCTCGAGCGCCTTGAGCAGCAGGTTCGAGGTGCGCTCGGTCATGCGGTCGGCGTCCTCCACGACCATGACGCGGTAGCGGCCGACCGAGGGCGAGTACTGCGACGACGTGACGAGCGCGCGCACCTCGTCGATGGCGATGATGACCCGCTCCGTGGCGAGGACGCCGAGGTCGGGATGGCTGCGGGCGGCGACCTGCTTCGCCGTGGCCGCGTCGCCCTCGGGCGTCCCGTCGCTCAGCAGCGCGGTCGCGAAGGCGTAGGCGAGGTTGGACCGGCCGGATCCGGGGGGCCCGGTGATGAGCCAGGAGTGCGCGAGCGCGGTGCCTGCGGCGTCGCGGGCGGTGGCGCGGGGGCTGCTCGCGGACGCGAGGAGCGCCACGGCCTCCGACTGCCCGGTGAGGTCGTCCCAGATGGCGCGCCCGTCGGGTGCCGTGACCGCGCCGCTCATGCGGACGCTCCCCCGTCGAGCAGCGCGGCGACCCGCGCGCGGATGCGCTCGGCGATCTCCTCCCGCGGCAGCGAGGCGTCGACGACCAGGAAGCGGTCGGGCTCCGCGTCCGCGAGGGCGAGGAACGCCTGGCGCACGCGCTCGTGGAATTCGGCCCGCTCGGATTCGAGCCGGTCGAACCGCGTGCGGGCGGCGTCCAACCGCGTGCGGGCGGACGCCTGGTCGAGGTCGAGGAGCACGGTCAGGTGCGGGAGGAGACCCTCGGCCGCCCAGAGCGACAGGCTCCGGATCTCCGTGGGGTCGAGGACGCGGCCCGCGCCCTGATACGCCACGGACGAGTCGAGGTACCGGTCCTGCAGCACCACGGCACCGCGTTCGAGCGCGGGGCGCACGACGGCGTCGACGTGGTGCGCGCGGTCCGCCGCGTAGAGGAGCGCCTCCGCGCGTGGGGCGATGTGACCCCGTCGATGGAGGACGATCTCCCGGATCTCGGCCCCGAGATCCGTGCCACCCGGCTCGCGCGTGGGGACGACCTCCTGGCCCCGCTCCTCCAACCACACCCGGAGGAGCGCCGACTGCGTGGACTTCCCCACGCCGTCGCCGCCCTCCAGGGTGATGAAGACGCCGGTCACGTCGCGTCGGACGCTGCCGCCGCTGCGGCCGCTGCCTTGTTGGCGGCCCGCGTGGCGGCCGCCTTCGTCGCGGCGGCCGAGCGCGCGGTCGTCGTCTTCGCGGCGGTCGTCGTCTTCGCGGCGGAACCTGCGGACTTCGTGGCCGTCGTCTTAGCGGCTGCCGTCTTCGTCGCGGTCGTCTTGGCCGCGGTGGTCCGCGGCTTCGCCGGGGCCTTCGCCTTCGCCTTCGCCTTCGCGGGGGCCTTCGCCTTCGCCTTGGGCTTCGCGGGGCCCTTGGCGCGCTTGTCGGCCAGCAGCTCGACGGCCCGGTCGAAGTCGACGTCCTCGACGGACTCGCTCTTGGGGATGGTGGCGTTGGTCTCGCCGTCGGTGACGTACGGGCCGAACCGGCCGTCCTTGACCTTGATGCCCTTGCCGCTCACCGGATCCGCGTCGAACTCCTTGAGCGCGCTCGAGGGCCGGCGTGCGCCGTACTTCGGCTGCGCGAAGACCTCGAGCGCCCCCGGGAGGTCGATCTCGAAGATCTGCTCCTCGCTCGTGAGCGAGCGCGAGTCCGTGCCCTTCTTGAGATACGGGCCGTACTTGCCGTTCTGCGCGGTGATGGGAGTCGCGGTCTCCGGGTCCTCGCCGACGACGCGCGGCAGGTCGAGCAGGCGGAGCGCCGTCTCGAGGTCGACCGTCGCGAGGTCCATGGACTTGAAGATGGAGGCCGTGCGCGGCTTGACGGCGGCCGCCTTCTTCGCCGCCGGCTTCTTGGCGGGCGCCTTCTTGGCCGGCGCCGCCGTGGTGGTGGCCGCGGCCGACTCCAGCACCTCGCCCGTCGCCGGGTCGACGCCGTCCGCGGGAGCCGCCGGGGCCGCCTCGGGCTCGGGGTCGAGCTCGGTGACATAGGGGCCGTAGCGGCCGTCCTTCGCGACGACCTGCTTGCCGTTCGCCGGGTTGATGCCGATGACGCGGTCCGTGACGACCGGCGCGTCGATGAGCTCGCGCGCCTTGGCGGACGTCAGCTCGTCGGGCGCGAGGTCCTCGGGGAGGTTGACGCGGCGCGGCGTCGCGTCGGGCGCGGCGCCCTCCTCGTGCACCTCGAGGTACGGACCGTACTTGCCGATGCGCAGCGTGATGTCGTCCGCGATGCGCAGGGAGTTGATCTCCTTGGCGTCGATCTCGCCGAGGTTGTCGATGGTGGGGCGCAGGCCCTTGTGGGCGTCGTTCCCGTAGTAGAAGCCCTTCAGCCAGTCGACGCGCTCGGCCGAGCCGTCCGCGATGCGGTCGAGGTCGTTCTCCATGCCCGCGGTGAAGTCGTACTGCACCAGCTCGGTGAAGAACTCCTCCAGCAGCCGGACCACCGAGAACGCGATCCAGTTGGGCACGAGCGCCGTGCCCCGCGGGGTCACGTAGCCGCGGTCGACGATGGTGGAGATGATGGCGGCGTACGTGGAGGGACGCCCGATGCCGAGCTCCTCGAGGGTCTTGACCAGGCTCGCCTCCGTGTAGCGCGGCGGCGGGCTGGTCTCGTGCCCCTTGGCGTCCACGTCGACGAGGCGGAGGTCCTGCCCCTTCTTGAGGTCGGGCAGCTTCGCCTCGCGCGGCTCGGCGGTGCCGTGACGCTCCTCGTCGCGGCCCTCCTCGTAGGCGGCGAGGAAGCCGCGGAACGTGATGACGGTGCCCGAGGCGGCGAACTCGGCGACCTCACCCGCGGACGTGGGCCCCGCGGCGATGACGACCGACGCCGTCGAGCCCTTCGCGTCCGCCATCTGCGAGGCGATGGTGCGCTTCCAGATGAGGTCGTAGAGCTTGTGGTCGTTGCCGCGCAGCGTCGACGCCAGCTGCTGGGGGGTGCGGAAGGTCTCCCCGGCCGGGCGGACGGCCTCGTGGGCCTCCTGCGCGTTCTTGCTCTTGCCCGCGTAGAGGCGCGGCTTGTCCGGCACCGTCTCCGCACCGTAGAGCTCCGCGGCCTGCTTCCGCGCCGCGTTGATCGCCTGCTGCGAGAGCGAGGGCGAGTCGGTGCGCATGTAGGTGATGTAGCCGTTCTCGTAGAGCGACTGGGCGACGCTCATCGTCTGGCGCGCGGAGAAGCGGAGCTTGCGGGCCGCCTCCTGCTGGAGCGTCGACGTGGTGAAGGGGGCCGCGGGCCGACGCGTGTACGGCTTCGACTCGACGCTCTGCACCCGCAGGGGGACGGACGGGTCGCGCAGCGCCTCGGCGAGCGCCTCGGCCGTCGACGCGTCGAGCGGCCGCGAGTCGTTCTTGAGCGCGCCCTTGTCGTCGAAGTCGCGACCGGTGGCGATGCGCGCCCCGTCGATGCGGACGAGCCGGGCGTCGAAGGGCAGCTGCTGCTCGAGCGGCGAGAGCGACGCGGTCAGGTCCCAGTAGCTGGCGGTGACGAAGGCGAGGCGCTCGCGCTCGCGATCGACCACGAGCCGCGTGGCCGCCGACTGCACGCGCCCCGCGGACAGCCCCGGGCCGACCTTGCGCCACAGCACCGGCGACACCTCGTAGCCGTAGAGGCGGTCGAGGATGCGGCGGGTCTCCTGCGCGTCGACGAGCGCCGTGTCGATGTCGCGCGTGCTGTCGCGGGCGCGCTCGATGGCCTCCTTGGTGATCTCGTGGAACACCATCCGCTTCACCGGCACCTTGGGCTTGAGCACCTGCAGCAGGTGCCATGCGATGGCCTCCCCCTCGCGGTCCTCATCCGTCGCGAGGAAGAGCTCGTCGGCGTCCTTCAGCGCGCGCTTGAGGTCGGCGACGGTCTTCTTCTTCTGGTCGCTGACGACGTAATACGGCTCGAAGCCGTTCTCGACGTCGACGGAGAACTTGCCGAGCGTGCCCTTCTTGAGCTCGGGCGGCAGGTTCTTGGGCTCGATGAGGTCGCGGATGTGGCCGACGGAGGCCTGCACCTCGTAGCCGCTGCCCAGGTACTGGCCGATCGTCTTGGCCTTGGCCGGCGACTCGACGATGACCAACTTCTTCGTGCCGGGCACGTGACTCCTTATATATGCGTTCGCGGGGGCCGGTGTCCGGCCCGGGTTGCGGGATGCGTGCCGGCACGGGATGCGCTCCGGGCGACGTGCGGCGGGGTCCCCGACAAGGCACACCATACACACGAGCACCGACCGTGCACCTAATCCCGGAGGCGGTCGGACACGGCCCCCTCCGAGCTCGGCAGGGGCCTCCGGAGCACCTAGCATGCAGCCATGGGACTGGTGCTCGGGGTGTTCGCTCTGGTGCTGCTCGCCGGTGCCTTCGGCGCCGTGCTGGTGCGGCGGTTCCGCGACGGCGCGGACGGCCGCTGAGGCGCGAGCGTCCGGCTCACAGGTCGGGCTCCCGGGCACCTGCGATGCGCTCGTCCGGCTGACCCGCCCTCGCCCGAGCGGTGATCTGCACCCCGAACGGGGTGCCGGGGACACGGACGCGGACGTCCGCCGTCGTCCCGTCGACCGCGCATCCGACGAGCTCCGTGCCCACGGGTGCCATGAGCTCCTCCGCGGCGTCGCAGGGCGCACCGCTGACGTACCCGGCGGCCGCGTCCGCCGCGGCGAGGGCGGCGGAGTCCGCCGCCCCTGCCGCGACCGCCCGGTCGACCAGGAGGGCCGAGACGGACATCGTGGCGAACCCGAGCGCCGCCACCGCCCCGATGAGGCCGACCGCCAGCACCGAGCCCGAGCCCGAGTCCTCGTCACGGCCCATCGGTGTCCTCCTGCCGCGCGCACCCCCGCGCCTGCACGACCACGCCCGCGGCGGCCGCAAGGGCGACGCGGCTGGATGCGGTCAGGTGCACGCAGACGTCGTGCCCCGGGTGCTCGACCTCGAGGGAGGCGCCGGATGCGGCTCCCTCGATGCGCGCGGCCGCGGTGTCGGGAGGCTCGCCTCGGCCGAGGCTCCGCGCCGCCTCCTCGGCGGCCGAGGTGAGCGCCACCTGCTGGCCCACCGTCTGCACCGCTCCGAGGCACAGCCCCAGCACGAGGACGACTGCCGGGAGGACCACCGCGACCTCCGCGGCCGCGGCCCCGAGGTCCCCCGGCACGACGGGACGCACCGGCCCGACCTGGTGAGGAGCATGCGCGACGCCCCTCACCGGTCGTACGTGAGGGCGCGTCGGACGAGGTCGAGGAGCATCCCCCGCACCTCGTCGCTCTGCAGGATGACCACGAGCAGCCCCGCGAACGCGACGGCGGCCATGGTCGCGATGGCGTACTCCGCGGTCGCCGCGCCTCCGTCCCCGGGGACGCATGCGCGCACGGCGCGCCGTGCGGCGAGCACCACGCGCGTCGACACGGGCGCCGGCGCGGCGGGGCGCGCGGCCCCGATGCACGCGCAGCACGCGGACTCGGCGCGAGCGTCGCCCGATCCTCGCTCCGACGACGCTGCCGCCGTCAGCGGCCAGACGGCGCGCTCCCCGTCCCCCGTCGACCCCGACTCCCTGCGCTCCACGACCACCGCTCCACCGCTCTCCTCGATCCGAGACATGTCCTTCGCCCTCCTTCGGCGGAGCTCCCGCTCGCGCCGTCCTGATCCCGGCCGCCTGTCGGCCAGGTGGTCACCATGCCCGCGTCGTGGCGGTCGGCGACCCTCCCGCCCGCTGCCGGTGGAGTCCCTCACCGACGGCCGAGTGTTGAGGACACGACCGCCATGAGCATCGGGACGACGCCCACCGCGAGGAAGGCGGGCAGGATGCAGGCCCCGAGGGGGAGCATCAACCGCGCCCCCAGCCGGGCAGCCGCCCGCTCCGCCCACGTGGACGCGTCGCGTCGCGCCCGATCCGCCTCGCCGCGGAGGAGCACCGCCACGGGAGCGCCCGTGCGCGTCGCGGCGGCGACGACCTCGCGGACGCGCTCGAGGTCCGACCCGACGGGGAGACCGGTCCGCTCGCACGCGACGCGGACCACGGAGGTGGCCCGGGGCACGGACGATCCTCCGGCCATGGCCGTCGCGACGAGGTCCAGCACGAGGCCGGGCGCCGGATCCGAGGGCACCGCCGCCCGGACCAGCCGACGGTTCCACCGCCAGCCGAGGACCACCAGCGAGGCGCCGACCACGAGGCAGGCGGCGCCCGGCACGGTCGTGAGGAGGACGCGCAGGGGATCGAACCCGAGCCCGGCGGCGAGCAGGAGCCCCGCCCCCGGCAGGAGCAGCACCGTCCGCGCCGTGGCGACGGGACCCGCGAGCGCCGTGCCCGCATCGCGCCGCACCCGGCCGACGGCGACGAGGGCGTCCGCGAGCCGCGAGAGCGCCGCCGCGAGGGGCGCCCCCGTGCGGTCGGCCACCTCGAGCGCGGCGGCGAGCGCACGCCAGGAGCGGGCGGCGTCGGCGTGGCCGGCCGCCTCGTCGCGGCATGCGGCGCGGGCGATGCGCTCCGCCAGGGAGAGGGAGCGCGGGCCGGCCGCGACCTCCCGCACGACGGCCTGCACCGCATCGTCGGACCGCCTCGGCCGGGGCCCCGGCGGCGCGAGCTGCTCCCACGCCCGCTCGGGGTGCAGCCCGGCGCGGAGGAGCACGGCCATGCGGCGGACCGACGCGGCGATATCCTCGACCTCCTCCACGCCCGCACCACCCGCGGCTGCGCGCCCTCGACCGCGGCCGACCCGGATCATGCGGATCCTCCGCCCGCCGCGCCGTGCCCCGCCTCGACGGCCGCACGGACGGCGCCGCCCTCCCAGCGGACGGGCACGATGCGGAGCCGCCCGTCCTGGGCCGTCGCGAACCGACCCGCGCCGACCACGCGACGGCCGGACGGCGTGCGGGCCAGGTGCACGACCAGCCCGATGGCGCTGACCGCCTGACGTGCGATCGCGACGGCGTCCATGCCGGCGAGCGCGCCGAGGGCCTCCAACCGCGACGGCACGTCGACGATGCCGTTCGCGTGCAGGGTGCCGGCCCCGCCGTCGTGCCCCGTGTTGAGGGCGCCGAGCAGCTCGCGGATCTCGCTGCCACGGCACTCCCCCACCGCGAGCCGATCGGGTCGCATCCGCAGGGCCTCCCGCACGAGCCGGGGCAGCGGGAGCTCGCCCGCGCCCTCGATGTTCGCCTGGCGCGCCTCGAGCGACACCACGTGCGGGTGCCGGATGCGGAGCTCGGCGACGTCCTCGACGAGCACGATCCGCTCCCGCGGGTCCGCGCGCGCGAGCAGCGCCCCGAGCAACGTGGTCTTGCCGCTGCCGCCGGCCCCCGTGACGAGGAGGTTCGTGCGCCGTCGCACGGCCTCCTCGAGGAGCGCGCGGCAGCCGGGAGGGAAGGCATCCGCGGCGTCGAGCGCGTCCATCGTCGGGCGTGACCGGGCGGGGAGGCGGATCGACAGCAGCGTCCCCCGGGTGGACACCGGCGGGAGCACAGCATGCACCCGCATGCCGTCCCCGATGCGCACGTCTACGCAGGGCGCCGCCTCGTCGAGGTGCCGACCGCCCTCGGACGCGAGCCGCACCGCCAGCGCGCGCACGGCGGACTCGCCGCCGAGGTCGACGGCCGGGAGGCGCTCCACGCCGGCACCCCGGTCGACCCACACCTCGCCGTCGCCGTTGACGAAGACGTCGGTCGTGCGCGGGTCCCGGACGAGGTGCGCGAGCACGCCGAACGCGTCCGGCGCATGTCGCGCCCCGACCGCCGTCGTCGCTCCGGGCCCGCGGATCGCCGCGAGCGCGCCCGATCCCGGATCCACGCACGACCCCGCCCCTCCGCCCGTGACCGAGACGGCGTCCGCGGTGCGACCGGGCGACCCGACACCGGCGCCACCGCCGTCGGGCGGCACCCGCCGGGGTCGCGGCACGAAGGCCGCGCTCGTCGCAGCCCCCGCCACCCCTGCCGCCGGCACAGCCGCCGACCTGCCCGACAGACCGGACGGACCCGACCGCCCGCCGCTGCGCAGCCCGACCCCGACCCCACGGCCGCCCGTCCGCCCCCGCTGCTCATCCATGCGCGGAGGCTAGGGACCCGCGCGGCGCGGAAGCGCCGGGGCGCGATCGATCGGGACGGCGCGCAGCCATCGGCGCCTGGGGAGGGAAGAAGAGGGGCGGCGCCCATCGGGGGAACGGGCGCCGCCACGTGACGACGGATCGGGGGAATCCTGGAGTCGCCACACGTCGGACTTGGCCCGACATCCCCGAGCATACGCCGGGCGCCTCCCGCGACGGGAGGGTTGTGCGTGTTCTGGCCGTTCCCACACCGGTCTCCCGGCCAGGCTGCTCCCCCCCGGATCCTCCGGCAGCCGCTCGACCACCGCTAACGTGGTGCGCGGAGAGGATGACGATGTCCACGAACCCCGAATCGACCGAGCCCGGAACCCCGACGGCCGCCCCGCGCGAACAGGACGAGGAGGGGACGACGTCCCTCTCCCGCCCGCCCGAGGCCCCCGAGCCCGGACAGGTCCACCCGCCCACCGAGGCGTTCCGCGCCACGCGCGTCGCCGACGAGTCGCTCGCCGAGGCCGCGGCCGCCGACCGGCTCGGCTTCTGGGGCGACCGCGCCCGCGAGCTCGTGACGTGGGAGACCCCGTTCGACACGGTGCTCGACTGGTCGGACGCCCCGGTCGCCCGCTGGTTCCCGGAGGGCCGCCTCAACGTCGCCTACAACTGCCTCGACCGGCACGTGCTCGCCGGGAACGGCGACCGCGTGGCGCTGCACTGGGAGGGCGAGCCGGGCGACACCCGCGACCTCACCTACGCCGACCTCACGGCCGAGGTGAAGCGCGCGGCGAACGCCCTGCTCGACCTCGGCGTCACGGCAGGCGACCGGGTGGCGATCTACCTCCCGATGATCCCGGAGGCGGTGGTCGCGATGCTCGCCGTGGCGCGCATCGGCGCGGTGCACTCCGTCGTCTTCGGCGGATTCAGCGCGGAGAGCCTCCGCGCGCGGATCGACGACGCCGCGGCCCGCGTGGTCATCACGGCGGACGGCGGCTGGCGCAAGGGCAAGGTGTTCCCGCTGAAGCCCGCGGTCGACGCGGCGCTCGTGGGGTCCGCCGGATCCGTCGAGCACGTCCTCGTCGTGCGGCGCGGCGAGAACGAGGTGGAGTGGGACGCGTCCCGCGACATCTGGTGGCACGAGCGCGTCGCCGCCGCCGACCCGGAGCACGAGGCGGAGGCGTTCGAGGCCGAGCACCCCCTCTTCATCCTCTACACGAGCGGCACCACGGGGAAGCCGAAGGGCATCCTGCACACCTCGGGCGGCTACCTCACGCAGGCCGCCTACACGCACCGCAACGTGTTCGACCTGCACCCCGAGACCGACGTCTACTGGTGCACGGCGGACGTCGGCTGGATCACCGGCCACAGCTACGTCGTCTACGGCCCGCTCGCCAACGGCGCGACCCAGGTGGTCTACGAGGGCACGCCCGACACCCCGGAGCCCGGCCGCTGGTGGGACATCGTCGAGAAGCACGGCGTGACGATCCTGTACGCGGCGCCCACCGCGATCCGCTCCTTCATGAAGACGGGGCGCGAGATCCCGGACGCGCGCGACCTCTCCTCCATCCGGCTGCTCGGCTCGGTGGGCGAGCCCATCAACCCGGAGGCCTGGCGCTGGTACCGCGACGTGATCGGCGGCGGCGACGTGCCCGTGGTCGACACGTGGTGGCAGACGGAGACCGGCGGGATCATGATCTCGCCGCTGCCCGGGATCACCGCCACCAAGCCCGGCTCCGCGCAGACGCCCCTCCCGGGCATCTCCATCGCCGTGGTCGACGACGCCGGCCAGCCCGTCGGCCCCGGCGAGAGCGGCCTGCTCGTGGTCACCGAGCCGTGGCCCGGCATGCTCCGCGGCATCTGGGGCGATCCGGAGCGGTACCGCGAGACGTACTGGGACCGCTTCGGCGACCGGTACTTCGCGGGCGACGGCGCCCGGCTCGACGAGGACGGCGACGTCTGGCTCCTCGGCCGCGTGGACGACGTGATGAACGTCTCCGGCCACCGCCTCTCGACCGCCGAGATCGAGTCGTCCCTGGTCGGCCACCCCTACGTGGCCGAGGCCGCGGTGGTGGGTGCCTCCGACGAGGCGACGGGGCAGGCGGTCGTCGCGTTCGTGATCCTCCGCACGGCCGAGGCGAGCGCCCTCGGCGACGAGGACCCGAACGAGGTGCTCCGCGCGCACGTCGCGGAGCAGATCGGCGCCATCGCGAAGCCGCGCCGCGTGTTCGTGGTGCAGGAGCTGCCGAAGACGCGCTCCGGCAAGATCATGCGACGGCTGCTCCGCGACGTGGCGGAGGGGCGCGCGGTCGGCGACACGACCACGCTCGCGGACACGCAGGTGATGCAGGTCATCACCGAGCGGATGTCCGCGGGCTGATCCGCGCGGACGACCGGGACGGCAGGAGGGCCGGGTGCGATGCGCACCCGGCCCTCCTCACGTCCCGGCCGCGGCGGGCGGCGACTACTCGACGAGCGCCACCACGAGCTCGACCTCGACGGGCGCTCCGAGCGGCAGCTCGGCGACGCCCACGGCGGAGCGCGCGTGGATGCCCGCGTCGCCGAGGATCTCCCCCAGCACCTCGCTGGCGCCGTTGATCACGCCGGGCTGGCCGGTGAAGCCCTCCGCGGAGGCGACGAAGCCCGTGACCTTGACGACGCGCGCGATGCGGTCGAGGCCGCCCGCCGCATCCGCCGCCGCCGCGAGGCCGTTCAACGCGCAGGTGCGGGCGTGCGACTTCGCGTCCTCCGGCGAGACCCCGGCGCCGACCTTGCCGGTCGCGGCGAGCGCGCCGTCGACGAACGGCAGCTGGCCGCTCGTGTAGACGAGGCCGCCGTGGACGACGGCGGGGACGTACGCGGCGACGGGCGCGGCGACCGCGGGCAGCTCGATCCCGAGCTCGGCCAGCCGGTCGGCGATGGCGCCCATCAGGCGCCGTGCTCCGCGCCGGCGACCGGGCGCTTCATGTACGCGACGAGCCCGCCCTCGGGGCCGGTGACGACCTGCACGAGCTCCCAGCCCTGCGATCCCCAGGTGTTCAGGATGGCGGCGGTGTTGTGGATCATCAGCGGCGTGGTGAGGTACTCCCACTGCCCGGGCGTTGCGGTCATCTCGGCTCCTTGCCGGTCGGGTCTGGATGCATGACGGGACGGGCGCGGGCGGCCGGCGCACAGGTCTCACGGGTTCCCATACACCCTTCCCGTACTCTGGAGTCTATGTCTGCTTCCAAGAACACGCCCGGCCGCGTCGCCGCCGCGCTCACGGGCGTCCTCGGCATGAGCGTCGTCGCCGGCGTGCTGGTCGCCGCGATGGTCACCCCGGCCATCGCCGTCACGAGCCTCGCGGCCAACGACACCATCGGCATCTTCGACGACCTGCCGGACTACCTGCAGATCGACAACCTCGCGCAGAAGACCGAGCTGTACGCGACGCAGGGCGGCCAGCCGGTGAAGTTCGCCGAGTTCTACGCGCAGAACCGCCAGGAGGTCAGCTGGGACGAGGTGTCCGACAACGCCAAGGCCGCCGCGGTCGACACCGAGGACCCCCGCTTCTACGAGCACGCCGGGGTGGACGTGCAGTCCACGTTCCGCGCGCTCGCCCAGAACGTCATCGGCGGCGGCGTCGAGTCGGGCGCGAGCACCATCACCATGCAGTACGTGAAGAACGTGCTCGTGCAGAAGGCGGAGGCGCTGGCCGAGACCGACGCCGACGCCGGCAAGAAGGCCTACCAGGAGGCGACCCAGGAGTCGACCGCGCGGAAGCTCAAGGAGATGCGCCTCGCGATCGGGCTGGAGAAGAAGTTCTCCAAGAACGACATCCTGCTCGGCTACCTCAACATCGCCACCTACGGCGGCAACGTCTACGGGATCCAGTCGGCCGCGAGGTACTACTACGGCGTGGACGCCAAGGACCTCACCGTCGCCCAGGCCGCGAGCCTCGTCGCCACCGTCAACTACCCGACCGCCCTCCGCATCGACAAGCCCGAGAACATCAAGGCCAACCAGGCGCGGCGCGACATCCTCATCGACAACATGCTGAAGCACCACAGCATCACGCAGGCGCAGCGCGACGAGGCGATCGCCACCCCCGTCACGCCGGCCATCACGCCGTCGGTCAGCGGCTGCAACGCCGCCCAGCCCGCCAGCGCCGCCTACTTCTGCGACGCCGTGAAGTACACCGTGGAGAACTCCACGGAGTTCGGCGCGACCCCGGACGAGGCCCGCCGCAACCTCAACCGCAACGGCTACAAGATCTACACGACGCTCAACCTCGACCTGCAGGCCAAGGCCACGGACGACATGCGCAAGCAGATCCCCACCACGATGAACAGCATCAACGTGGGATCCGCGATGACCAGCGTCGAGGCCAAGACCGGTCGCGTCATCGCGATGGTGCAGAACACCGACTACGGCAACGGCGACCAGCGCGGCGTCACGAGCGTCAACTACAACACCGACCAGAACTACGGCGGATCCGGCGGCTTCCAGGTGGGGTCGACGTACAAGCTCGTCACCCTCCTCGAGTGGCTGAAGGAGGGCCACTCGGTCAACGAGGTCGTCCAGTCGTCCAAGGGCACCTGGGCGGGCAAGGACTTCCGCGACTCGTGCACGGGCGGCACCCTGGGCTCGCCGCCGCTCACCGTCACCAACGACGGCGCGGCGCCCGGAGCGAACCGCACGGTCATGTCCGGGACGGCGAACTCCACCAACACGGCGTTCATGGCCATGGCCTCGGAGCTCGACATGTGCGGCATCGCGCAGACCGCGAAGGACATCGGCATCCACCAGGCCGATCCCAAGAAGCAGCTCTCGAACTACGTGTCGGACATCATCGGCTCGGGTGGCAACAACATCGCTCCGCTCACGATGGCGTCCGCCTACGCCACGGTCGCCAACAACGGCACCACGTGCAAGGCGATCATGATCGACAAGGTCGTGCTGCCGGACGACACCGAGGTCACGCCGCCCTCCGCCGAGTGCCAGGAGACCGTGAGCCCGGACGTGGCCCACACCGCGGCGTACGCCCTCGCGGGGGTCATGGGAGCCACCGGCGCCGCGGGCGACACGAACGACGGCACGCCGCTCATCGGCAAGACGGGGACCACCGACCGGGCCAAGGACACCTGGTTCGTCGGTTCCAGCACCGAGGTCACGACGGCCATCTGGGTCGGCAGCGCCTCGGGTCAGCAGATCCAGCAGCGCAAGACCAAGCTCCCGAGCGGCCAGCTCATGTCCACCGCGCGCTTCGCCGTGTGGAAGCCGTTCATGCAGGCCGTGAACGGGATCTACAAGGGCGGGGCGTTCCCGGGCCCGGCAGCGGACCTCACCCGCACCCCCACGGTGCAGGTGCCGGACGTCGCAGGCATGTCGCCCGCCGACGCCCAGTCCGCCATTGAGGGCGCGGGCCTGTCCTTCGCGCAGGGCGGCGCGCGCGCCTCCTCGAGCGTCCCCGCCGGCCAGGTCGCCGGATCCGACCCCGGCGCCGGCGCCAACGCGGCGCGCGGATCCACCGTCACGGTGTTCACCAGCAGCGGGCCCGACCAGAGCCAGCAGCAGCAGCAGGGCACCCCGGGCACCGTCCCGGACGTGCGCGGGCAGGACATGACGAGCGCCCGCCAGACCCTGCGGTCCGCCGGCTTCAACGTGACCATGGCCCAGGAGCAGGTGCAGGACAACTCGCAGATCGGCAAGGCGACCCGCACGGATCCCGCGGCCGGCCAGCAGAGCGGCGGTCCCGTGACGCTCTACATCGGGCGCACCTGATGAGCGTCCTCGGGACGCTCGCGCGCACCGCCGGCGGCGTCGTCGCGGCCGGCGCCGCGGTCTTCGCGTACGCGTCGTTCTACGAGCGCCGCCGCTTCACGCTGCGGGAGGTGACGGTGCCGGTCCTGCCGGTCGGCGCCGACCCCATCCGCGTGCTGCACCTCTCGGACATGCACATGGCGCCGTGGCAGCACAAGAAGCAGCGGTGGGTGCGCGAGCTCGCCGACCTGCAGCCCGACCTCGTCGTCGACACGGGTGACAACACCGGGCACGAGCAGGGCGTCGTCGCCGTCGAGGAGACGCTCGAGGCCTTCCGCGGGATCCCCGGCGTCTTCGTCCACGGCTCGAACGACTACTACGGCCCGATGATGAAGAACCCGTTCAAGTACTTCACCGCCAACACGCACGCCACGCAGCGCCCGGCGGACCTCGACCTCCCCCGCCTCGAGCGGCTCTACGCGTCGCTCGGCTGGCTCGACCTCAACAACGCCGCGGGCGCGGTCGAGGTCAACGGGACCCTGCTTGAGTTCTTCGGCGTCGACGACCCGCATCGTGACTTCGACCACCTGGAGGCGATCCCCGGAGCCCTCGAGGAGCTGCGCGAGGACGGCGACGCCTACCAGGGCGCCTCCGACGCACCCGTCGTGTCCATCGGCGTCGCGCACGCGCCCTACCGCCGCGTGCTCGACTCCTTCGTCACGAACGGCGCCCGGATGGTCTTCGCGGGTCACACGCACGGCGGCCAGGTCTGCGTGCCCGGCTACGGCGCGCTCGTCACCAACTGCGACATCCCGCGCCGCCAGGTGAAGGGCCTCAGCGTCTGGCCGCACGCCGACCGGGCGTCGTTCCTGCACGTGAGCGCGGGGCTCGGCACCTCGATCTACGCACCCGTGCGCTTCGCCTGCTTCCCCGAGGCGACGCTGCTCACGCTCACGGCGGTCTGACCGCCCGCCGCGTACTCGGGAGCCCGGAACATCGGGTATCGTAGAGCCCGGCCCTCGGGCCATCGGGGTGTGGCGCAGTTTGGTAGCGCGCTTCGTTCGGGACGAAGAGGTCGCAGGTTCAAATCCTGTTACCCCGACACACCGCCTCCTCCGGGAGGCACAGCACGACGAAGGGCCGCTCCTCCGGGAGCGGCCCTTCGTCGTCCGGCCGGCGACGTGATCGCGTGCGGCGCTGCCCGCTCCACCGCCCCGGCTAGCGCGAGCCGGGCTTGAGCCGCAGCGCCGGACGTTCGATCGCGTAGTAGGTCGCCGCCGAGAGCGCGAGCGTCACCGCCCCCACCACGAGCGTGTTCAGGGCGAAGCCCGCGAGCGTGTCCGGCAGCACGAGGCCGGCTCGACGGAGGAAGCGGATCACCGGCAGGTGCCAGAGGTAGACGCTGAAGGAGATCGTGCCGAGCCACGCGACCCACCGGAGCTCGAGGACGCGCGTGACGGGGCCGAGGGATCCCCCGCGTCGCGGCAGCGCCACGAGGAGCAACAGCGTCGCGCAGGAGGCCGCCACGACGCTCTCCTCGAACGCCCCCACGGGCGCCTCGGACGCGACCACGATGAGCGCCGCGGCGCCGAGCCCGGCCGGCACGCGCCAGCGGGCGACGCGGTCGCGCAGGCCCTCGTCCGCGGACAGGGCGAGCAGGACCACGGCCGCCGCCATGCCGTACGCGAAGAGGTCGGCGTGCACGAGGATGCTGCGGTTCGCCACGGCCTCCCCCGTGACGCCCCACTCGCTCGCGAGGCGTCCGCGGTGGCCGAGCGGGGCCTGCGCGACCATCGACCAGACCTTGCCGGCCACGCCGACCAGCAGCAGGACCACGGCGGGCGCGAGGGCGCGGATCCAGGTCGCCCGCCGGCGCAGCAGCCGTGCCGCGAGCAGCGCGACGATCGGCAGCACGACGTAGAACGACACCTCGACGGCGAGCGTCCAGGCGACCTCGATGCCGCTGCGCAGCGTGCGCGGCGAGTACCCCTGGAGGAGCAGCGCGTTGACGACCGTGTCGAGGGGCCCCAGGGTGCCGATGGAGATGCCGGCGTCACGCGTCTCGCGCGGCAGGATCGCGACGCGCAGCACCAGGCTCACGAGCAGCAGGACGACGACGTACCCGGGGAGCACGCGGAGCGCGCGGTTCGCGGCGTAGCGGGAGAGCCGCGGCATCCTCCCGCCGTCGACGAGCGCCCGCGCGAACGGCAGGAACAGCAGGAAGCCGCTCAGCACGAAGAACAGCGTCACGCCGTGGCTGAAGAACGCGACCTCCCCCACGAGGGGCACGTCGGTCGTCGGCCGGGCCAGCTGGCGCTGCACGTGGTACAGGAGCACGGCGACGGCCGCGACCCCGCGCAGCCCCTCGATGCCGGGCAGGAGCGTGCGCACGCGTGCGGGCGCGGACGTCGGGGTCCCGGTCATGAGGGCCTTCCCGGGTCGGTGGAGCGGCGGTCGTCCAGTCTAGGAGGCGCCGGATCGGAGGTGTCCGCGGCCGGGCGGCACACGACACGACGGCCGCCGCCCGGAGGCGACGGCCGTCGACGCGCGCTCCCCATCGAGCGCGGGCTCACCCCTCCGGCGCAGGGCCGGGCTGGGCCGGGGCGGGTTGCGCCGGAGCGGCGGGCGCCTCGGGAGCCGTCGGCGCCGCCGACTGGGTCGGCTGGGGCTTCGGCGCCACGTACGGCCGCTTCGTCAGCGCGCTGCTCGGCGAGGGGAAGCCCTCGGCCGGGTAGCGGTCGTCGATGAACGTCTGCAGCGGCTTGAAGATCCGGTGACGTGCGCTGTCCGCCGCCGACCCGTTGAGGACGTTCCGGCGCATGGATGCGAAGCCCTCCACGTTGCCGACCCAGACGGCCGTGGTGACCTCGGTGGAGGATCCGACGAACCAGGTGTCCTTGGAGCGGTCGGTCGTGCCGGTCTTGCCCATGATCTCGGTGCCGTCCCGCGGGTTCGACGCCGCGCCGGTGCCGCCCATGACGGCCTTGAGCGTGAACGCCGCCGTGTTCGCGACCTCGGGGCTCATGGCCTGCGCGCACTCGCTCTTCGGCGTGACCAGCTCGGTCTCATCCGGGAGGACGACCTTGTCGATCGCGATGGGCGGGCACATCGTGCCCTGGTTCGCGACGGAGGAGAAGGCGGTGGCCATCTGGAGCGGGGCGACGTTGTTGCCGCCGGAACCCACGACGTCCGAGGGCTGGCTCGAGACGGGCTGATCCGGGTTGGCGTTGTAGACGCCCATGTCCTTCGCCGTGTTCGTGATGTCGCAGATGTCGAGCTGGCTCGCCATGGCGATGAACGCCGAGTTCACCGAAGCCACGGTCGCCTGGAGCACGGTCTGGTTCGACGTCGCGCCGGTGTTCGTGTCGTTCGTCACGGGGTACGCGGGGCCGCTCAAACGGTTGCCGCAGGAGGTGAATTCGCTCTTCTGCCAGTTCGTCTTGGAGGCATTCACCGTCTGGTAGATCGACTTCCCGCTCTTGAGCCAGTCGACGAGCGTGAATATCTTGTACGTCGATCCGACCTGGAAGCCCCGTGACCCACCGTGGGCGAAGTCGGCAGAGTAGTTGACCTCGGTGATGCCGGGCTGCTCACCGACGCCGTAGTCCGTGTTCTGCGCCATCGCGATGATGCGGCCGGTCTTCACCTCGCGGGAGACGACGGATCCACCGATCTTCGTGAAGCGCGCCGTGGTGGGCACCTGCTTGCGCATCTGCTCCGCCGCGTTGCCCTGGATGTCGAGGTCGAGCGTCGTGTAGACCTGCATGCCGCCGCGCTTCAGCACCGCGTCGCGCTCGGCCGGCGTCGCGCCGAACTCGGGGTTGGTGAGGATCTCGTTCTTCACGTAGTCGCAGAAGTACGCGGCCGAGATCGGGTTCGCCTGGATGCAGCCGCTCGTGGAGGGCGTGATCGTCGGAGTGATCGGCGCGGCCTCGGCCGTGTCGAACTGCTCCTGCGTGATCTTCTGCTCCTTGAGCATGTTGCGCAGGAGCAGGTCGCGCCGCGCCTTGTTGCGGTCGAGGTTCTCCGGGTTGTCGATCTTGTAGATCTCCGGCGCGTTGACGGTCGCGATGAGGCTCGCGGCCTGCTCGAGCGTGAGGTCGGCGGCGGAGACGTTGAAGTAGTAGCGGGCGGCCGACTCGATGCCGTACACGCGGCTGCCGAAGTTCGCGATGTTGAGGTACGCGAGGAGGATCTCGTTCTTCGAGTACTTCTTCTCCACCCCGATCGCCATCCGCATCTCCTTGAGCTTGCGGGGCATGTCGGGCTGCGTGGCCTCGGTGAAGGCCTTGCGGCCCTCGGCCTGCGTCGCCTCGTCCGAGGAGTCGACCATGTTCTGGGCCTTCTGGACCAGGACGTTGCGGACGTACTGCATGGTGATCGTCGAGGCGCCGGACTGGACCTCGTCGTTCAGGACGTTCTGCGCGAGCGCGCGGGCGGCCGACAGCACGTCGACGCCGCCGTGCTCGTAGTAGCGGGGGTCCTCGGTCGCGATGGCGGCGTCCTTGGCGTACTGCGAGACGGCCTCCCACGGGACCTCCTCGCGGTCCTGCGAGAAGAACTCCGCGAAGGGGACCTGCTGGTCGCCTTGCTTGGCGAAGAGGACCGTCTTCTGCGCGAGGTTGTCGATCTGCAGGTTGTCCGGGATGTCCTCGAACACGCCGATGGTGCTGTTGGCCGCGATGCCGGAGACGGCGATGGCGGGGGTCACCATGGCGGCGACGAGGACGCCGGCGATCGTGCTCATGCCGACGAGTCCGAGGAACGCGCCCAACCGGGTCGAGATGGTCAGGTCAGTTTTCCTCATGGTACGAATCTAACCCGCGCTCGGAGGCCGGACATCCGCCTCAGGGAGGGTCTCAGCTCCCCGTGGCCGAAATGTGATGAGTGCACGCACGATCGGTCCCGAAGGCGGCGCGGAGGGTGCGTGCGACGGGCGCTCCCGGCGCAGGGGGCGTTGCTAGTCTGCCGCCCACATGGATCCCGTCACCCCCGCTCCCCCACGCCGTCCGGCGGATCCCGACAGGGCGCGATCGCCGTGGGGCGCGGAGCGGGACCGGCGACGGACCCGCCGTCGGCACCGCCAGGCGGGCGGGCTGCTCGCGATGTACGTGGGCCTCGTCGCGCTCGTGACGCTGACCCCCGACAGCGTCGACCGGGGCGTCTACCCGCTCCTCATGCGCGGCGTGGGCTTCGTCCAGCGGCACGGCGTCCCGGGCTTCCGGTACTCGATGATCGAGGAGGGGGCGAACGTGGCGCTGTTCGTGCCGCTGGGGATGCTCGGCGTGCTCGCGTTCGGGATCCGGCGGTGGTGGGCGGTCGCCCTCGCGGCCGTCGCGCTGTCGGCCTGCGTCGAGCTCGCCCAGGGGGCGTTCCTGCCGGCGCGGGTGGCCTCCCTCACGGACGTGGCCGCGAACGGCACCGGCGCCGTCATCGGCGTGGCCCTCGCCTCGGCCATCGGGGCGCGGACGCGACGACGCGGGCGGCCCCGGTCGTGAGCGGGGCCGCCCGCGTCGGCGGTCGGGTGGGGTCGAGCCTCAGGAGGCGCGACGGCGACGCGTCGCGGCGATGCCCGCGGCCGCGGCGCCGGCGAGGAGGAGCCCGCCGCCCGTGATCGCGAGTCCCGTGGGGACGGTGCCGCCCGTCACGGGCAGCGAACGCGTCGCCGCGGTCGTCGAGCTGGCGGGGACGACCGAGACGAGGCCGCACCAGTGCGAGCCGGACGCGGCGTCCTCGTTGGCGCGCCACGTGCCGGACGCGGTGGCGGGGACCACCAGCGTGCCGGAGACGGAGCCGTCCGCCGCGGCGACGGCCGTCGCCGCCGGGTCCCCGGCGACGGCGGGCGCCCCGGCTGCGCCGGCGAGGCGGAGGGCGACGGTCTCGCCCGCGGTGAACGACCCGGCCGCGCCGGTGATCGTGACCGACCCGCCGGGCTCGACGGCCGCGGGGGTGACGGACATGCCGTCGCACGCGAGCAGCGAGTCCTTGGGGACGTAGTTCTCGGCCTGGGCGGCGAGGGGTGCGGAAACGGTGATGACGAGCGCGACGAACGCGCCCGCCAGTGTCTTGGCGAGCATCTCGGGTGTGCCTTCACGGGTACGCCCGAGGCGGACGTGCGGGGCACGACGGGTATCGCCTCGGGGCGGTGGTGTCCGCGGCGCGCGATTTCGGGTCGGCGCCATGGGGCGGACAGCGGGTCGGGTAAACCCACGATCGAGATGCTAGCCGGGTCCGTCCGCGATGGCGGCTCCGTCCAGAGCGATGGGCCCCGGACTGGGGGTGCGCCGCCCGGACATGGCGGAAGGCCCCGAGGCGATGCCTCGGGGCCTTCCGTCGCACCGCTCCGGGGAGTCAGGCGACGCGGGTCGTGATGTGGATCAGACCGTTCCGCGCTGGCGACGGACCGTGGTCAGCACGACCACGAGCGCGGCGCCGAGGAGCAGCAGGCCGCCGCCGGTCCAGATGAGGACGACGGGGAGCTGGCCGCCGGTGACGGGCAGGCCCGAGGCGTCCGTGGCGGAACCGGAGCCGGTGCCGTTGGAGGTGCCGGTGCCGGCGGCCGCGACGACCGAGATCGACGTGGAGACGGTGTTGCCCTGGGCGTCCGTGCCGACGAGCGCGTAGGAGCCCGTGGCGGTGCCGGCCGGCAGCGTGACGGTGACGCGGAGGCCGCCGGCGTTGGTCGCGTTCTTGGTGATGGAGTTCGAGGTGACGGCCATGGGGGCCGTGCGGAAGGAGGCGAGCGTGGCGTTGGCCGCGTCCTCGCCGGTGATGGTGACGGTGACCGCGCTGTTCGCGGCGAACGAGCCGTCCGCGAACGTGAGCACGGTGCTCTGGCCGGGAGCGACGGTCGGGTCGCTGACGGTGACGCCGCCCTCGGGCGTGTACGGGTCCGCATTGGCGGCGGTGGAGACGGTGAACGTCGCGGCGAGCGCGATGGCCGCGCCGGCGAGGATCTTCTTGAGCATGTGTGGTTCCCCCTGGGTGAGATTGCGTGGTGCAAGGGGGCACTCGTCGGACTCGGGTCCGCCGTCGGTCAATCCCCCACTGAGGACACTACCGGGATCCATCACAGGACAGCGAGCGGAATTGCGTATCCGTGGCATCGATCACCGGCGTGGTCACGATCGACAGCGGCGTGTCGGTCTTTTTGTCCCCCAGCGTGTCCACCGAAATGCGGACCTCCTGGCCCGGCTTCAGCGTCACCTCGACCTGGGCGACGGCTCGACCGCCGACGACCTCGGGCTGGAACGGCGCCTCCTGGTCGTCGATGCGCACGCTCAGCGGGACCGTGCCCGGAGGGCCGTAGACGGCCACGCGGGTCTTGACGTCGCCCGGGGCGACGCCGTACTGGCCGCCGCCCGTGACGACGTAGGGCAGCGACGCCGCGTCCGCCGGGGCGGTCGAGGTGAGCGTGACCTCCGTGCGGTAGTTCGGGCGACCGTCGTCACGGCACATCGACATGCCCAGCGTCGTCCCGAGCTTCAGGAAGTAGTCCATCTTGGCGCCGGTCGAGTCGTTGAGGAACACGCCGAAGACCGTCGACTCGCTGTTGTCCGCCGGCAGCGAGCCCTGCAGCGTGGTGCCGTCCAGCGTCGCCTGCTCGTCGGCGCGCGCGTTCCAGATGAGGATCCGCCGCTCCTCGGCCGCGCGGGTGAGCGCGGAGACGAGGGCAGCCGGCTTCACGTCGCCGGAGGAGACCTTCGAGAAGACCGTCTCGGCCACGCTCGCGAAGACCGCGTCCTGCACGTCGGGGTTCGGGTAGCGGAGGTAGACGTCGTGGAGCAGCAGGCTGACGGCGTCATCCGACTTCAGCACGTCCCCGGTCGGGAGCGTGATGGGCCCGGTGGCCTCGAGCAGGTACGACAGGGCCACCGGGTCGATGCTGATGACGCCGTCCACCGGCTCGCGGTGCTTGAGGCGCCACATCTCGGCCGCGAGCGGAGCGGCCTGCGGGAAGTCCGGCGTGAGCGTGACGTCCTGCATGTAGCGACCCGTGATCGTCCCGTAGAGGCCCGCCGTCTGCGGGTCGAGCGGGAGCGCGGGCTCGGCGAGGCGCGGGAAGGCACGGGCGGAGTCCTGCGTGCCGAGCGAGAAGGCGCCGTCGCCGGTCTTCACGAGCGCGAGCGCCCCGGGGATGCCGCCCGTGGAACGCACCTCGGCGTTGTTCTGGAACATGAGGAGGTAGGAGCGGTCGCCGTCCGCGCCCAGCATGGCCGGCGCGAGGTCGGCGACGTGGCGCACGATGGCGAGCGTCTCGGCCGCGGACGACACCGTCTGGCGCAGGCGGGTCACGGCGTCGGTGACCGGGGCGAGGGTCGATCCGGTGTCGATGTCCGTCACGTCCTGCAGCGCGGCGTCGAGCGCGTCGTCCGCCTGCCGCACCGGCTCCTGCGCGGCGATGATCGGATCGAGGTCGATGCGCCCGTCCTTGGGCGTGAGGCTGTCGAGGTCGAGGGTCCCGGCGATCCCCACCACGGGCTGGAGGGCGTCGCCGCCGATGCGGTCGACGACGCCGGCCACGGAGCGGAAGGCGCGGAGGTTCGGGCCCACGCCCGGCACGAGCTCCGTCACGGCCCACACGGGGTCGGAGGTGAGGGAGACGGCGCGCGCGGAGTGCTCGCGCAGCTTGTCGACGCCGGCGGCGGCACCCGCGGGATCGCCCGCGAGGAGGTCGCGCTGCACGGAGGACGCGAGCGGGACGGCCTGCTCGAGCTCGCCGCGGGCGAGGAGGGCGCGCGCGGCGATCCACGCGATCCAGAGGACGACGAGCAGGGCGAGGCCCGCGGCGACCGCGGCGAGGATCCGTCGGCGCGTCCACGGACGTCGGGAGCGGCGGACGCGGCGGGAGCGGATCGTGGAGGAGCTCACCAGCTGGCCCCGCCGTCGGTGGAGACGCTCACGGCGTCGCCCGTCAGGAGCCACACGTCGCGGCCCGCGGCGGAGAGCGCGACCGCGCCGCTCGTGGGGACGGCGGACGCGCAGCCGACGACGCTGACCGCGCCCGTCGAGGGGACGATGCGTCCGACGCTCGTGCCGCGGCAGGACTCCGCGGTCCCGGCGGTGAGGATGCCGTCCGGGCCGAGCGCGAGCGCGAGGACGCCGGGCGCCTCGACGCGCCGGAAGTCGCCGCCGCCGGAGCGCACGTGCACGGCGCCGGATCCGCAGAGGACCGCGGCCGCCTGGCCGCTGTCGACCGCCTGGACGGCGTCGTCGCACGGCGCGTCCCGCTGGCCCTGCACGAGGTGGACGGTGCCCGGGTCCGCGGGGTCGACGTACGCCGTGGTGCTCGCGAGCGCCGGGGAGTCGCGCCAGAACTCGCCGCCCGTGAAGCTCTGCAGTGCGGTGCGGGAGCACGCGGCCGTGACGTCGGCGACGATGCTGCCGACGTCCGGGCTCGCGACCGAGAGCGCCAGCACGCGGCGGGCGTCGAACGAGTCGGTCGTGCGCGTGTCCCAGGTGCGACCCCGGTCGATGGTGGTCTGGATGCGCGCGGCCTCGCCCGTGCAGGACCCGGCGGTGGTGCGCCAGGCGACGTCGGCGTTCCCCGCGGCGAGGAACACCGTCGGCGCGGCGACGGACGGCGCCGGGGCGGCGGTGGGCTCGGGCGTGGGAGCGGCGGTCGCCGGTGCGGGATCGGCGGAGGCGGAGGCGGAGGCGGCCGCGTCCGGGCTCGGCGCCGGGCCCCCCGTGCCGCCGCCGGTGCGGGTGACGGCGGCGGAGACCAGGATCAGGTCGATGACGAGGAAGGCGACCACGGCGGTGACCCCGACGCCCGGGATGACGCGCGACAGGGAGGCGCGACGGCGCGCCGGGCGTCCGGTGACGGCCATCGGCTTCCGGCCGTCGGCGGGCGGCCTAGCCACGTGCGGCTCCCGCGGCTCGACGGGCGCGGAGGGCGGAGGGACGTCCTCCTGGGCGGCGCGTCGGCGCCTCGGCCTGAGCCGACATGGTGTCTCCCGGTGTGGCGGGCATCGAGCGGCCGTCGGATCCGGCCTCGGGGGAAGCCGGCTCCCGGTCGCGCCCGGGCGGGGACCCGTGACCCGGACCCGGTGGGGCGCTCGGGCTCGGGATCCGCGCATCGGGAGATGCGGGGCGGAGCGGTGGTGTCATCCGGATCGTACAGGCCACAGCCGGGCGGCCCCCGACGACACGGGTCCGGCCGTCGCGCCCGGAGGCGGACGGCCGGCGGGTCATGCGGGGGCGGGCGAGGTGCCGTCCGCACCCTCGGGGCGGACGTACGAGTAGCCGTACTGGCCGTAGCCGTACGCGTCCGGGCCCTTGGTGGGCAGCATCGTGAGGACGACGCCGAGGACCTCCGCGCCGACGCTGTTGAGCGACTCGATGGCGGCGTGCACCTGGCCGCGGTGCGCGCGTCCGGAGGAGACGACGAGGATCGCCCCGCCGGCGCTCTTGGAGAGCACGGCGCTGTCGGTGACGGGCAGCAGCGGCGGCGCGTCGATGAGGACGGTGTCGAACTCCGCCTCGAGGTCCTTGAGCAGCGTGACCATGGTGCGCGATCCGAGCAGCTCGCTCGGGTTCGGCGGGATCTGCCCCGCGGGCAGGACGAACATGTTGCGATTGCCCCAGGGCTGCAGCACGTCCGTGAGCTTCGCGCGCCCGATCAGCACGTCGGTGAGGCCGACGGCGCCCTCGAGCCCGAGGTACGACGCGAGCTTCGGGCGGCGGAGGTCGGCGTCGATCACGGCGACGCGGGCACCTGCGTCGCTGAGGGCGATCGCCAGGTTGGCGGTGGTGGTGGACTTGCCCTCCGACTCGACCGCGCTCGTGATGACGAAGCTGCGCGCCCGGCCGCCGAAGTCGAGGAACTGCAGGTTGGTGCGGAGGCTGCGGAAGGACTCGGCGCGGGGGCTCCGCGGGTCCGACTGCACGATGAGCGGGCGGTCCTTCGCCTTCGGGTCGAACGCGATCCCGCCGAGGACGGGGGCGTCCGTGACCAGCCGCAGGTCCCGCTCGCCGCGGATGCGCGTGTCGAGCGTGGAGCGGAGCACGGAGACGGCGATGCCGAGCGCGAGGCCCACCAGCGCGCCCAGCGCGAGGTTGAGCGGCACGCGCGGCGACACGGGTGACGCGGGGATCCGCGCCTCCTGCAGCGTCGTGATCTTCACCTGCGGCTGACCGCCGGTGTCCTCCGGGACAAGCTGCGCGACGACGTCGGAGAAGCTCTTCGCGACGGCGTTCGCGATGACGGCGGCCGTCTCGGCCTGCTGGTCCTGCGCGGCGATCTCGATGATGACGGTGTCGGCGGCGGCCGAGGCGGACACGCGCGGCGCCAGCGACTCGGCGGTCTCGTCGAGACCGAGCTGGGCGATGACCGGCTCCAGCACGACGGGCGTGGACACGACGTCGGCGTAGCTCTTGACCGCCTGCTGCGTGAACGAGTTGCCCTGGCTGAGGTCCGACACGGTGCCCGCCGACTGCGTCGACACGAACACCTTCGCGGAGGCCCGGTACTCCGGCGTCTGCACGAGCGAGTAGCCGGCGGCGGCCCCGATCCCGAGCAGCAGCGCGAGCAGGATGAGGATCCACGAACGTCGCAGGATCCGGATGTATTCACGCAGTTCCACAGGCGCTCCCCCTCGTCGGTGCGGTGCCCCCCGATGGCACCTCCGCCCATGCTCCCACAGCCGGGCGCTCCCGCCCGACCTCCGAGCGGCCGGATGTCGTCCACCGGATCGCGCCCCACCTTCTGGGGCGGGGCCGCCCCGGCGGGCGGGGGCTAGCGTGGGCGCGAGGGACCGGGCCACCCACCCGCACCTCGCTCGACCGAACGCTCACCCGAAGAGAAGGTCCGGATCCCGATGCCCGACGTCTGCGCTGCCCTGGTCCCGTTGGCCACCCTGCTCATCACCGGCGTGCTCACCGCATGCGGGCTCCGCTACCTGCGGGACTGACCCGCGGAGCCGCTCCCGACCGCGCGGAGACCGATCAGGCGAAGTCGGCGTCCGGCCCCGCCGCGTAGCCGAAGGCGGCGGGCGAGGCCTCGACCGGGCGTCCGCTCGACAGCGCTCCCCCGCTCTCGGCCAGGTAGCACGCGCCGCACAGCGACATGTAGGTGACGTCCGCGCCGTCGATGGCGACCTGGTCGCCGGCGAAGATGAAGCGCTCCCCGACCTGGCGGGCGTTGAAGACCGCCTTGCGGCCGCACCGGCAGATGGTCTTCATCTCCTCCAGGCTGTGCGCGATCTCCAGGAGGCGACGGCTGCCCGGGAACGCGACGGTCTGGAAGTCGGTGCGGATGCCGTACGCGATCACGGGCACGTCCTGCAGGATCGCGATGCGCAGCAGGTCGTCGACCTGCGACTCGCGGAGGAACTGGGCCTCGTCGACGAGGAGGCAGGCCGTGGGGCCGCCGAGCTCCTGCAGCACGCGGTCGCGGTGGATCCCGAACTCCTGCCAGACGTCCGCGTCCGGCTCGAGCAGGAAGTCGACCGGGCGGCGGACCCCGAGGCGGGACACGATGTCGCGGTCGCCCTTGGTGTCGATGACGGGCTTCGTGAGCAGGACGTGCTGCCCGCGCTCCTCGTAGTTGTACGCGGCCTGCAGCATCGAGGTGCTCTTGCCGCTGTTCATCGCGCCGAATCGGAAGTAGAGCTTGGCCATCTACCGAAGGTAGCCGTCCTCGGCGGCCCGTTCGATCAGGTCGGCCCGGCGCCCCGCCGCGCGGCCCACCAGCCGGTACTTGGCGCGCACCCGCCGGAGGTAGGTCTTGGCCGTCTCGTACTGCACGTTCATCTGCGCCGCCACGTCGACGGTCGAGCGGCCCGTGACGTAGAGGCGGAGCGCCTGCTCCTCGCCCTGGCTGAGCCGGGGGCTCGGGAACGCGGGAGCCGGATCCGGGTCGTGCGCGGCCGCCCGGGCCGCCGCGACCGCGGAGCGCACCGCCACGACGATGTCACGCGCGGGCACGGGGCCGGTGAGGAGGGCGGAGGCACCCGAGCCGAGCACCCGGCGACGGACCTCCGGGCTGCCGGATCGGGAGAGCACCACGACGCTCGCCCCGGCCGCCCGGCAGGACCGCACGCGCCCCTCGAGGCTGACCGCGTCGGCGAGGTCGTAGTCGAGCACGACGACCTCGGTCGGGAAGCGCGGCGACCGGACGAGCTGGAGCCAGCCCGTGGTGCCGACGACCACCTCGACCTCGGGTGCGCGGCTCTGGAGGATCGAGCAGACCTCGTCGAGCGCCGACTCGTGGCCCATGAGCACGGCGACCCGGACGGGCTGCGCGACCCCGCGCCCGGCGGCCGACGTCGTGCCCGCCCCCGGGAGCCGCAGGGTGGTCATGGGAGAACTGTAGCCAGCGGGCCGGGTCCGCCGGGGGCGCGGACCCTCCGCGGACACCGCCGCCGCCCCGGCTCAGAACAGGGTGGCCTGCGTGCTCGCGGGCCCGGCGGGCAGCGCGGCGGCGACCAGGGGCCCCGGCGCCGACGACCGCGTGGGCCCCGTCGCCCAGCTGCCGCGCCCCCGGGAGGTGGTGGCCCGGCTGTCCGCGCCCTCCTGGCTCCAGCCCGGTCGCGGTGCGGCGGGCCGCGCGACCTGACCCTCGATGCCGGGCACGTCGGCCCGGGAGAGCACGCCGCCCGTGCGGGGATCCACCCGGCCGCCGCCCAGCCCGTGCCGGCGGACGAGCGGGGCCATGCGCGCCGTGAGCCACGAGCGATAGGCCTGCGGGGCGTACGCGCCGCGCGCGTACAGGTCGAGGTAGCGGCCCACCAGCTCCGGCCGCTCGCGCTCGAGCCACTCGAGGTACCACTCCTTCACGCCGGGCTTGAGGTACAGCGCGGAGTAGAGGACGCGCGTGCCGCCGGCCTCGCGGATGCGGGTGAGCGCGTGGTCGAGGTGCTCCACTGAGTCGGTGAGCATCGGCAGGATCGGCATCATGAAGACCGTGCAGTCGAGGCCGGCCTCGCGGATCGCGGTGACGGTCGCGAGGCGCGCGGCGGTCGTGGGCGTGCCCGGCTCGACGGACTGCTGCAGGTCGTCGTCCAGCACGGCGATGCTCATCGCGAGGTCGACGGGCACGGTCGCGGACGCCTCGGCGAGCAGCGGCAGGTCGCGCCGGAGGAGCGTGCCCTTGGTGAGGATCGAGAGCGGCGTGCCCGACGAGGCCAGCGCCGCGATGATGCCCGGCATGAGCGCGTAGCGGCCCTCGGCGCGCTGGTACGGGTCGGTGTTGGTGCCGAGCGCGACCGCGTCGTGCGTCCACGTGGGCTTCGCGAGCTCCCGGGCGAGGACCTCGGCGACGTTGACCTTGACGACGATCTGGTCGTCGAAGTCGCGGCCGCCGTCGAGGTCGAGGTACGCGTGCGTCGGCCGGGCGAAGCAGTAGACGCAGGCGTGCGTGCAGCCGCGGTACTGGTTGATGGTCCACCCGTACGGCATGACCTTCGACTCCCCCGGCACGCGGTTGAGGGCCGACTTCGCGAGCACCTCGTGGAACGTCACCCCCTGGAACTCCGGGGTGCGGACGCTCTGCACCAGGTTGCTCAACCGGACGAGCCCGGGCAGCGCATCCGCGCTCGCGTCCGACAGCTTCTGCGCGCTCCACCTCATGCGGACATTCGAACACACTTTCGAACGGAGTGCGAGCGGATGCCGAGCAGGGCGGCCGCGCGATGCGCGACCGCCCGTCGGTCAGTGCTGGAGCTCGAGGACCTCGGCGGTCTCCGCGATGATCTTCGGCGTCTTCTTCGGGTCGGACGCGACGAGCGTCCCGTAGTTCGGGATCATGCGCTTCAGCGGCTTGCGCCAGCCGTCGATGCGCTCCGGGAAGCAGCGCTCGAGCACGTCGATCATGATCGGGACGGCCGTGGAGGCGCCCGGCGAGGCGCCGAGGAGGCCCGCGATGCTCCCGTCGGCCGCCGCGACGACCTCGGTGCCGAACTGCAGGACGCCGCCCTTCTTCGCGTCCTTCTTCATGACCTGGACCCGCTGGCCGGCCGTGACCGGGTACCAGTCCTTCCGGTCCGCCGTGGGCATGAACTCGCGGAGCGCGTCGAACTTCGTCTCCTTCGAGGCGAGGAGCTGGCTGACGAGGTACTTGATGAGGCCCAGGTTGTCCTTGGCGACGGCGAGCATCGGGACGATGTTGTGCGGGCGGATCGACGCGAACAGGTCGAGCAGGGACCCCTTCTTGAGGAAGCGCGGGCTGAAGCCGGCGTAGGGCCCGAAGAGGAGGGAGGTCTCGCCTCCCACCACGCGCGTGTCGAGGTGCGGCACGGACATGGGCGGGGAGCCGATGGCGGCCTTGCCGTAGACCTTCGCCCGGTGCTTGGCGACGATCTCCGGGTCGTCCGTGCGGAACCACTCGCCGCTGATGGGGAATCCGCCGAAGCCCTTGATCTCGGGGATGCCCGACTTCTGCAGGAGGGGCAGCGCGCCGCCGCCCGCGCCGATGAACACGAACCTCGCGTCCACCTGGACGGTCGAGCGGCCGACGTCGTTGCGGATGCGGAGGTGCCAGGTGCCGTCCGGGTTCTGCGACAGGCTGCGGACCTCGTGGTTGAGGTGCAGGGCCGCGCCGTGCTCCGTGAGGTAGTCGACGAGCTTGTTGGTGAGGGCGCCGAAGTCGACGTCGGTGCCGCCCTCGAAGCGCGTGGCCGCGATGACCTCGTCCTTGTCGCGCTGGAGCACGAGGAGCGGGGCCCAGGAGTGGATGACCGCGGGGTCCTCGGAGTACTCCATGGCCTCGAAGAGCGGGTGCGCGCGCATCGCGTCGAACCGGCGGCGCAGGAACTCCGCGTTCTCCTTGCCGCGCACGAACGTCATGTGCGGGGTGGGGTTGATGAACTCCTTGGGCTCCGGAACGGCGCCCGCGGTGACCAGGTGGGCCCAGAACTGGCGGGAGAGCTGGAACTGCTCGTTGATGCGGGTCGCGGACCCGATCTCGATCTTCCCGTCCTTCTCCGGCGTGTAGTTCAGCTCGCAGAGCGCCGCGTGGCCGGTGCCCGCGTTGTTCCACGGGTTGCTCGACTCCATGGCGACCTCACCGAGGCGCTCGAAGATCTGGATGGTCCAGTCGGGTTCGAGCTGCTTGATGAGGGTGCCGAGCGTCGCGCTCATGATCCCGCCGCCGACGAGGACGACGTCTACCGGTTCCGCTGATTCACTCACGCCGATCAGTGTACGCCCGCCCTCCGGCGGCCCTCCGGAGGGCCGACGGGTGGTACGGGCACCCTTCCGCGCGCAGCTGGGGAGGGGTCAGCGGCGGGCGGCGACGACCTCGGCGATCTGCACGGCGTTGAGGGCCGCGCCCTTCCGGAGGTTGTCGTTGCTGATGAAGAGGGCGAGGCCACGGCCGTCGGGCGCGCCCTCGTCGGCGCGGATCCGGCCGACGTAGCTGGGGTCCGTGCCCGCCGCCTGGAGCGGCGTGGGGATGTCGGAGAGCTCGACGCCGGGCGCCGTCGCGAGGAGCTCCGTGGCGCGCGCGACGCTGATCGGCGACGCGAACTCGGCGTTCACCGACAGCGAGTGGCCGGTGAAGACCGGGACGCGCACGCACGTGCCGCTCACCAGCAGGTCGGGCAGCCCGAGGATCTTGCGGCTCTCGTTGCGGAGCTTCTTCTCCTCGTCGGTCTCGAACAGGCCGTCGTCGACGATGCTGCCGGCGAGCGGGATCACGTCGAACGCGATGGGACGCTGGTAGACGGCGGGCGCGGGGAGCTCGACCGCGCGGCCGTCGTGCACGAGGCGGCGGAGCGCGTCCGGGCCGGCCGCGACGGCGGCCTCGGCCTGGCCCGCGAGCTCCTCGGCGCCGACGAGGCCGGATCCGGAGACGGCCTGGTAGGTGCTCACGACGAGGCGGGTGAGGCCGGCCTCCTCGTGCAGGACCTTGAGGACGGGCATCGCGGCCATGGTGGTGCAGTTCGGGTTCGCGATGATGCCGCGGCGCGCGTCCGCGATGGCCTCGGGGTTGACCTCGGAGACGACGAGCGGGACGTCCGGGTCCATGCGCCAGGCGCTGGAGTTGTCGATGACGAGGACGCCCGCCTCCGCGAAGCGCGGAGCCTGCGCCCGCGACGTGGTGGCGCCCGCGGAGAACAGCGCGATGTCGAGGCCCGTGGGATCGGCCGTCGCCGCGTCCTCCACGACGACGTCGCGGCCCCCGAACGGGAGCGTGGTGCCGGCCGAGCGCGCGGAGGCGAAGAACCGGATCTCCGCGATGGGGAACGCGCGCTCGTCGAGCAGGCGGCGCATCACGGCGCCGACCTGCCCGGTCGCGCCGACGACGCCGACGCGGAGGCCGGCGGTCTCGGCGGCCGGGGCGGCGGATGCGGCGGGGGCGGTGTCGGTCACGGGTGTCTCCTCCTGCGGTGCGCGGGCGTGCGGGTCGGGCTCAGCGGTTCAGCGGCCGGTGCCGGCGTGGACGACGGCGACGTCGTCCGCGTCGAGCCCGAAGGCGTGGTGGACCACGCGGACGGCCTCGTCGATGGTGTCGGCACGCGTGACGACGGAGATGCGGATCTCGCTGGTGGAGATCATCTCGATGTTGATGCCCGCGTCGGACAGCGCCGTGAAGAGCTGCGCGGAGACGCCGGCGTTGGTGCGCATGCCGGCGCCGACGAGCGCGAGCTTGCCGATCTGGTCGTCGTGCTGGAGGCCGGTGAAGCCGACCGCGGACTGCTCGGCCGCGAGCACGGTGAGCACGCGCTGCGCGTCGGACTTCGGGAGCGTGAACGAGATGTCCGTGAGGCTCGTGGCGGCGGCCGACACGTTCTGCACGATCATGTCGATGTTGGCGCCGGTCTTGGCGACGATGGTGAAGATCTGCGCGGCCTTGCCCGGCACGTCGGGGACGCCGACCACCGTGACCTTGGCCTCGCTGAGGTCGGCGGCGACGCCGACGATGACGGGCTCTTCCACATTCTCTCCATCCGTGGGGTTGTAGACGATGGTGCCCTCGTTGTGCGTGAACGAGGAGCGGACGTGCAGCAGGACGCCGTGCCGGCGGGCGTACTCGACGGCGCGGATGTAGAGGACCTTCGCGCCGGACGCCGCGAGCTCGAGCATCTCCTCGCTCGTGATCCGGTCGATCTTGCGGGCGAGCGGCACCACGCGCGGGTCGGCGGTGAAGATGCCGTCGACGTCGGTGTAGATCTCGCACACGTCGGCGCCGAGGGCCGCGGCGAGCGCGACCGCCGTGGTGTCGGATCCGCCGCGGCCGAGGGTGGTGATGTCGCCCGTGCCGCGGTTGAAGCCCTGGAAGCCCGCGACGATGGCGATGGCGCCCTCGCCGAGGGCGTCGCGGACGCGGCCCGGGGTGACGTCGACGATGCGGGCCGCGCCGTGCTGGGCGTCGGTGATCATGCCCGCCTGGCTGCCCGTGAAGGAGCGGGCGTCGTAGCCCATGCTCTTGATGGCCATGGCGAGCAGCGCCATGGAGATGCGCTCGCCCGCGGTGAGGAGCATGTCGAGCTCGCGCGGCGCGGGGATGGGGGTGACCTCGTGCGCCAGGTCGAGCAGCTCGTCCGTCGAGTCGCCCATCGCGGAGACAGCGACGACCACGTCGTTGCCGGCCTTCCGCGCGGCGACGATGCGCTTCGCGACGCGCTTGATGCTCTCGGCATCGGCGACCGACGATCCGCCGAACTTCTGCACGATGAGGCTCACGGGCGACTCCTGGGGTTCGGGTGGGCGCGGGCGGCCCGGATCACGATCATATGGGGGCGGCATCCGCGGATCCGCCGCATGACGCAGGGGCGCGCGGTCACTCCCCCACGAGGCGCCGGCCCTCGAAGGCGCGGCCGAGGGTGACCTCGTCGGCGTACTCGAGGTCGCCGCCGACGGGGAGGCCGGAGGCGAGGCGCGTGACGCGGATGTCGAAGGTGGAGAGGAGCCGCGAGAGGTAGGTGGCGGTCGCCTCGCCCTCCAGGTTCGGGTCCGTGGCGATGATGACCTCGGTGACCGTGGCGTCGGCGAGGCGCTGCATGAGCTGGCGGATGCGGAGGTCGTCCGGTCCGATGCCGTCGATGGGGCTGATGGCCCCGCCGAGGACATGGTAGAGCCCGCGGAACTCGCGCGTGCGCTCGATGGCGACGACGTCCTTGGCCTCCTCGACCACGCAGATGGTGGCGGGGCTGCGGCGGGGATC